>Ga0105237_10003689_pt1 | contig 18053 bp, 16 predicted proteins | sample KBSC24metaG_FD_81520 | JGI IMG/M metagenome (GOLD analysis project Ga0105237, IMG submission 81520) | Corn rhizosphere microbial communities from Kellogg Biological Station, Michigan, USA - KBS C2-4 metaG | ecosystem: Host-associated > Plants > Roots > Rhizosphere > Soil | place: Michigan, USA... | reverse complement strand
CAACTCGGCGCAGAACCCGTAGCCAGCGTCCAGTTAGACGCATTCCTCGCACCAGCAGACGTACCCAAATTGTACGTATAAGTAACCAAACCCGCCTTTTTACCAGACGTAAAAGCAAAAGCTGCGGTCAATCCGCCAGCACACAGCACGACCATTAAAGCCGCTTTAAACGATTTTTTCATATTGAAATGAATTTTAATGTAAAAAATTAATTGATTTATATATTCAATCCGTGTCGCGCGCCACAAAGAATATTCAAAAAGAAACAAGCGGGTACCAGAAAAACTGGCACCCGCAGGTATTAACCGACAACACCAAAGCCAGGGCTAACCAAGCCAAAAAAGGCAGCAGTGTTTACTTTAATTCGAAATGTAAATGAGTAACCGAGATGCGTACTATTCATAACAGAGTTAATTAATTTGATATACCTAAAGATCAGCATACTCCAAATAAGAAAACTTAGTATATCCTAAATTCGACAAAACACTACATACCAACACATTACCTGTTATTCTTATCCCTTAAATATTCCGCCTTATACTTGCTATAATCAGACTCATACATACTCACAAAAGAAGCACAAAGCTTATTAGGCAGCTCCTGAAAAGGATAGCGCACAGCAAAATAAGCAAACCTTTCTTTCGCACTTAGCGTCATCATATAAGCCCGTTCCGCATCAATACGCTTTTCCAAAAGCATCATCGCATCTTTAAGCTTATCCGTCTCCTTATATTTTTCCAGTTCAACATAATGAGCACGCGTCAGCACCCATATTTTACACTTAGTAACCGTAGTGAATTCTATAAGCGCCTTCTTCCCTTCAAAAAAGCCATCCATATCCGTAAAAATCTCACCAGCCTTATAAAAACGTTCCACCATCTTAATCCCATTTCTTTTCACAGAACCCTCCACAAGCCCAATCTCCAGGTAACAGGCAAAACCCACACTACTACCCTCCTTGAGTAAAATTTTCAGTTTGTCATGCTCTTCAGCATACATCACAGTTTTAAGTTCAGTTCTGAACGGTATTGTAATAGGAAACATACCATGTAGTTTTTCAAGCAATTCTTCAATAGCCATAAGAGCGTTATTTTGAGAGTTAATAAATGATTTAATTTCATTGCGATACTATAAAGGGTACTCAGTTACACTCAGTTCCGCCTTCCCGTTTTTATACAGCAACAGCAGGTTTTCCATGCTGATCCTTTTAACATCCTCCGGATACTGCAAATCGAAAGCCTCAATGAATTTTAGAGGCGAGTTAAAAGCACATGTCAGCTGAAGCCGCACCTCATTCTCCTCATGATTACGGAGCATCACACTTACCTCAATAAGCCTATCCCCATGAAGCACCACCTCAACACCCTCCTTAGTTGTGATGAAATTAGCCTGAGTCCAGAAGTACTGGACCAAGTCATTAGTTTTGATCATAAAATTTATATTTAGTTAGTTAATTAATAATTTTTGGCAAAAATTTGATTAGATAAATGGTAAAAAAACCGCATAAAACGGCAATATGCTTTGGTTTAAATAACCCGCATAGCAATTCCACCCAATGTTAAACACAGGAGGAATTGAGACTAGAAATTGTTTGTGTATAAAATTTACAAGGAGAGTAGTTTTTCAGTATAAGTACAGTCTATCTTATCCTTAAATAGGAGTTCATAAAGGTTATTATCTTTATTCAATTACATAGTTTGATGCCAATTATGTGATTTTAATCACACAATTGGCATCAAACTATGTAAACACGAGAAAGGAAGCATTTAACCCAATACATTAAGTACTCAACTTATAACCAATAAGATCTTTTTTTGGAACCGGTTGATCTTTCTTATCCAACAATTCGTCAATGTATTGAAAAACAACTTCCATGTTCTTATCCTGATTGTCAAGTTTCTTTTTAATCTTTTCTATCTCCAACCGCAATTAAGTATGATCCGTTAACATTTGGCGAACGCGAGTAAAAATTCTGATAATTTGAATATTCACTTGTATAGCTTGTTTACTGCTTAATACACTCGACAACATCAATACTCCATGTTCAGTAAAAGCAAAAGGAAGCTTTCTACTTCCACCCCAACTTGAAGTCGCAAATTGCGACTTCAAGTTGGGCCATTCATCGTTATTCAACTGAAACATAAAGTCATGGGGAAATCGTTCTATATTACGAGAAACCTGTTCATTCAAACGCCTAGTCTCCACACCATATAACTCAGCCAAGTCTCGATCTAGCATCACCTTATGCCCCCTAACCAAATAAATCTTACTCAATACAATCTCATCAGGTATTGCTATTAGTCCGTTTTCCATAGTGTCACTATTTAAAACATAAAGATAAATTATAAATTATTAAAACTAAAAAATACCCAAAAAGAAATATTACATATCCTCACAAACAATAATTCAAAGAACGTTTACCGGATATCCGATGATTTTTATTTAAATCCCACCACTTAACCACCTATGCTATCTCAATTGGAGATCACAAATTGTGACCTCCAATTTCTTTGTTGTTTTTAATAATTGTTTGTGAGGAGGAAATTTCACCATCCTGAGCTTTCAATTTGAGCTTTTGACAATTTGTCGACAGTTCAATTCAGCAACCCATATTTTCAAAGCGTGACAACTCGTCACGGTTTCGTTTAGGCCTGGTGTTTATACTAAAATATTTTGCCTCACAAACATTTCAAAGAACTTCTTGGTATCGGATACCCGATGGTTTTTATCTGCACCCTCACCGGTCTGCACCCAAGAAAATATGTTTTACTGATCAAGCCTCAGAACCTAAAAGGTTCAGCGCGATCAGAAAACATATTTTCCCCCATCAGCACCCTGTAATTCATGTTTTAAACCCCTTCCTGTAAACCTTAGCAGTCTGGCCATTTCTCTGCTTAAACCACCTGCTGAAATACGGCAAATCACTAAACCCCAGCAACTCCGAAATCTCCTTAACCGAATGCCTCGTATACTGCAGCAAATACAAAGCCTCCCGGTAAATCCTGTCCTGCAGCAACTCATAAACCGATCTCCCCAAATACGCCTTCGCAAACCTGTTCAAAGCATGAATAGAAATACCCATTTTAACCGCATACACATAAATATCACGGTTATACCTGAAATCCAACTCAATCAAAGACTGCAACACCTTCAAACGCTGAAAATCCGGAGGACAATAACCCGGGTCAGCCAGGCTAAAACCCCTTGCATAAATATTCGTTTCCTGCAACATCACTACAACATTTATCAAATCTTCTTCGGCACCCGCGGTATCGGCTTATAATCAATAATAAAATCAATCACCCTATCCAACTCAGCCAACACCAGATGAACCAGCTTCAACCGAAAAACATCAGGCTCCTCCTTCCCCTCAGCACCACCGATATCCGTCAGTTCAGGATCAAAACGAACCAGCAAATCCACACCCTTGACCTGCCGGAGTTTAACCAGCAACTTCCTAACCACAATCAAATGTTTAGCCGTTTGCTTTTGATTGTTATTAGCAATAATATCAAAGATGTCCGAGGTCAGCGTATAATGCGCATGCGTCAACCGTTCCGAGAAAAAAGGCTCGATAGGCTTATGCATATTCCCTATTTCCTCCAGCAAAGCAAGGAAAAGTTCAGGTCCGGTTTTTTGAAGATACTTAGTCATAGTTAGAGAAGTTAAATTAATGTAATTGACAATAATGATGATTTATATATATACGAAGCATCCCTCTACGAAACACAACGCAGAGAGATAACAATTAAAACAGTAAATATGGTTTGTGAAAGAAAGAGGATTAAAAGAGGATTAAAAGAAATTAAGAATCAGTGTTCTTAGTTTTAAAGCCAATTTTTTCCCTTGGCGAATCTACTTTATCTATAAACTTGTCTAAATAGGTAAACAGAAGTTCAATTTTCTGATCCTGATTGTTCAGTCTTTTTTCAACCTGCTCAACCAAAATGGAAACATCCTTATGTAGCAGCAATGTTTCCCTAAGCATAACAAAGATTTCAATGATCCGTATACTCATTTGAATGGCTCTCTCGCTTTTTAAAATATTTGAGACCATGAGCACACCAAATTCAGTAAAAGCATAAGGTAATGTACCTCCAAGTACCTGTTTTGATGGTATCGCATTTTGCGATACCATGTTTTCAACTTCTTCTTCAGTTAATTGTAGCATGAAATTTTCAGGAAACCTAGTTTTATTCCGTTTAACTTGCTCTCGTAAACGAATTGCTTTTACTTCATACAAGTCTGCCAAGTCCCGATCCAGCATTACCTTCTGGCCTCTGATCAAATAGATTTTGTTCAATACAACCTCATCTGGTATTCCAATTAGCTTTTCAGTCATAATTCATATATTTATTAGTAAAGCAAACTTATACAAAACCACAACATTAACCAAAAAGAAATATTTTACATTATTTATAAATAAAATAAAACAAACACCAATATTTTGCAATGCAAACCTTCCTTTCACAAACAATTTCAAAGAACAACATCCTTTATATTCCGCTGGAAAAAGCGGTTAGTATTAATCTCCCCAATTTTCAAAACTACAACACATCCAGCTAAATTCGTCACGCAGTGCGTGACCACTTGCCTTCAATTCTCCACGCGCTGCATGGAGAATTTCACTAAAACCCCTCCCTCTTCATAAACCCCAGCATCGGATCCATCCACTCTCCCACAGGCAACCTTTGCGTAAACCCATGATTCCCTTTCGGAAACAAATGCAATTCCGCATCTACCCCATTCTTCTGCAAAGCCTGGTAAAACACAATGCTGTTGTTCACATCCACCACCTGATCATCACCACAATGCGTCAAATAAGTCGGGGGCGTTTCCTTGGTCACCTGCAGATCATTAGAAAACAAAGCTACTTTTTCTTTGCTTGGCTCCATACCCAATAAGTTAATCTTTGATCCCATATGCGTCAACTGGTCATTCATGCTGATCACCGGATAAACCAGGATCATAAAATCTGGCCGAAGGCTGATGTTTTCTTTATTAGGGATATAGCTTTTGAAAAAATGTGTACCTAAGGTCGAAGCCAAATGCCCTCCTGCACTGTAGCCAATGACACCAACCTTACGAGGATTGAGGTTCCAGTTTACCGCATTAGACCGGATCACTTTCATAGCCTGTTGTGCATCCATGAGCGGTCCATAGCTTTTGTCCCGCATCGTTTCCCTTTTCGGCAACCGGTACTTCAGTACAAAAGCAGCAATCCCTTTTTCAGCAAAGGCTTTGCCTATTGCAATCCCTTCTTCTTCAAAGGCAAGGAATCCATACCCCCCTCCCGGGATCACCAGCATTGCTGTTCCAGTGGCCTTTTCTTTAATGGGTAGATATAGGGTCAAGGTTGGTTCTTCTTCTTTGGAGAGTTTGACTGTACTTCCGGGAATAGTGTCGGGGTAAAGCGGCAGCACCTGTTGTGCTACCGCAGTGTACCCAACCATTAAAAAGAGCATCAGAGTTAATATTTTGAGTTTCATAAATAATTCGTTCTAAAAATTGAGTTTAAACGTATAGATATAATGCCCAAAAAGTGCCACCAGCATTTTATCGTATACTTTGAAATCCGTTAATTTTTCGCCAGCAAACTCCGGCAAGTAAAAACTGAGTTTATACTTGCCATCATTTACTGAATACACATCAATAGCTGTTGCCTTATCATGCATATCATCTGTTTCATTGTCTGCTTTTAAGGCTGATCGTATAAATAGATAGTCCTTATTGGCACAAGCTTGCTTGTTGACCAATAGTGGTGGTGCAGCCATCGTAACCTGGTTTGAAGATTTAATTCTTCCAACTTTAATCTTTGCCAGGCTATTGGTATCAATGGTCTTTCCCTTGTATAGCAAACTAAGATTAGTATCCAGACTCAAAAACTGGTTCCGGTAGTGATAGATATAAAACACTTTATTACGCTGTGGTACCTGCAGAAAAATACCATCTGTACAAAATATCCCATCAACCTGCTTCTTCAACAAATCCTCTCTCACAAAAGTCATACCCCTCACTTGTTGTTTACCCAAAACATTTTCGTTCCTTCCACCAATAGATCTAAAAAGAAAGGAATTAACAGACAAGGGAACTGCAGCAGAAAAATAAGGCCCAACAATGTCTTGTGTTAAAGTATAATCGGTCGTAGAACCGGTACTTATTTTGGCTTTAATTCCATCTATTAAAAACAGGCTGGCAGAATCAATTTCGACATAAGCATCTTCAAGTGGCTTAAAATTTCTGGGGGCTTTTAGCAAAACCATCAAAGTATCTAAGGTTTTCAGGTCTACCCGGAAGAGCAGGTTTTTGATGTAACGATTACCCAGATAAAAGTAGTTTCCATTTTGCCCGGCGAAATAAAGCTGACCATTTTTTAAATCCTTCACATTATCTGCTGTTATTGGAAAAGGCGGTATTTTACGAATAAAGGCATTTGGTGATTTAGCCATATACTCAGTTGTACCATACAGAATGGCTACACTTAATGTGCTTCCAATAAGAAGAGCAATCAAAATAAACAGTCGGGTTTTCAACATAAAAAAACTTAAAAGGTTAAATTATCCCGGAAATTACTTTCCGGGATAAAAATCAGAGATTAAGGTTGTCTCCAAGGCAACGTACAGCTGCCTGTAGGTGCATTAGGATAATAGGCAGTTCTGGTAGACAGCACACCGGGTGTCACTGTGCATACTGGCCCAGTATTCCAAGGGCTACAAATAGGTTCATTTGCATACGTTCCACTATTTCTAATGCATTGATCCGGGCCCGAACTTGTAAAAATCCAATCAGAAGTCCACAGGACTCGTTTTTCTGACTTAAATCCAAATGCAGCACCTAAGCCAAGTAGCATAATACCACTTAAAAAAATAGTTCTAAAATTCATAGTTTTACAGGTTAATTCATGCCTTTTCTTTCTAGGGTTCAGGCTTTCCCTCTTACTGCGCAGATAAGATCTTGATTCTTGCCGGATGGATTAATACACCAAATCCTCCTAATACTACAAATCCCAAATTAAAAACCAGGTGTTCTCTCCAGCTCATATTTTGTAATACCCCGCCGCATGTACACGGGATGTAAACACTAAATTTCAGAATAGCGAAAATATAGGCCGAAAATACCACCATAAGACTAAACGAGGAATATAAGGCGATTAGCCGGAAAGGTTTGATCATTAAAGAAACGGACAATACGATTTCAACCAGGGGAATTACAATCGCGATCCAACTAGTAATTGGATTTAATATAGGTGACTTTGCAAGTTCAACACTAAACTTCTCGAAGTCCCGAATTTTACTCGCCGCGGCATAAATAAACAAGAGGATAAACGCTGCGCAAATGACTTCAACAAAGATCGTTTTCTTATTAAATTTCATAGATTATGGATTATTTGAACTTACAACAATCCAGGTAGGGATGTTCTTTTTCATTTTCTCCAGAGCATCTCTATATAATTTTTCATCAGCCTGCCCAATTTTCATTTTCATTGTCTTCTCTTCCCATTCTATGGCTTCATCTCTCTTTCCAGTTTTATATAATAGGTTCGCATAGGTATCCCAGGAAACTGGATCATTCTGGTACCACTCCTCCATGGCGTATTTCATAACCACATCACAAGCAAATTTTAATACTTTAGAATCATTCACCTTTTCAAACAAAGGCCAGGTAATGTCATTGACTACATATTCAGGTCGTTTTAACGCCTTCTCAAAATAAAGCACATAATACTTCCCAAAATTGCTCCAATCTTTAGCCATCATATAATATATCATCTGTTTGCTATACAATGTCTCTAGCCCTATTTCTCCAAATTTGGATTTCATTGTCTTTTGTAAATCTGTCCAATCAAAATTGGGTTTATTTACAGGGTTAACACCTTGAAAATAAGCCTTCGAAATGGCATCACGCAACAAGTATTGTGCTTTGTCTTTTCCCAATACCGCATTTACTTTCTCGGGATTATTGAGGAACAGCTTAAAGGCTTCACCCTCCGTATCATTCAAATGTTGACCCATAGCAATCAAATTATCTTTGGTAAAGGGGTCATTTTTCTTTTGTGCTTGCAAACCAATGTTCCAAAAATTGAGCATAGCTATCGCTAGAAACAAGAATTTTCTTGTTTTATTTTTCATTTTCATATGTTTAGTATTTAATTTATTTCAACTCTATTAGCACTGGTTTTCTGGCCATTATGGAATCGACTATTTGTTGTTCTTCTGATGTTAGAAGTCCTTGTCCAGGTGTTTTAATTTTGGTATCATATGCTAAATCATTGACCGTTCCTCTCCTTTCTAAAGGAATGGGAGTTGTCATCCAGATTGGCGCTTGTATATCCTTTAAATAGTGATCAAAAAATTGCATCATTCGAAGGCTGAAATCCTGAGCCTGTTTACCATAAACTCCATGATCGCTTTCAGGATAAGCTAGCAACCATGCTTTCTTCCCCATTCGCCGTAATCCTGTGAAAAATTGCTGAGCATCTTTATAACTGCAAGCTGACCCATCGTTTTTCGTATGCATGATTAGAATCGGCGTTTTTACCATATGGATATTGAAAATTGGTGAATTTTTTATGTAACTCCCTGGATCATCCCAAAGAGATTTCCCCATGCGCATTTGACCATTCTCAAAAAAATCTTGCATACTAATACCTTCGGGATAAATGTCACCATATGCACTAACAAAATTTGTCAATCCCGAAGCTGAACAAGCAGCAGCAAAAAGATTGGTATGTGTGACCAGGTAATTGGTTTCGACACCTCCGAAGCTACATCCTTGAATTCCCATTTTTTCGGGGTTAACAAAAGGTAAACCCTTAATATATTTTGCTCCTGATACTACGGCATCAAAGGCTCCTTGCATAGGGTCGCCCTTTTTATAAACAATATCGGGTGTAAAAACCAGATACCCATTGTTTACGTAAGTAGGTATATCAATTTCACAGCCTTGACACAGAACTCTCGGCTGTATGTACGCATATAAGTTATTCGATTTCCCTTCATAATAATCAAAAATAATTGGGTATTTTTTACTAGCATCAAAGTCTTTGGGTTTGTATAAAATACCCTGTAATCTTTTTCCATCTAAAGAAATCCAGGTATGCAATTCAGTAGTGTACCATTTATATTCACGCTCCGGATGAACATTACTTAAAATCTTAAATGTCTTAAAATCTTTTGTAATAAAATAATTTGGAGCTTCTTCCGCACTCATGCGTCGCACAAGATAACTCCCCGTCTTTTTCGCTTTAATTGGAATCGCGCCACCAACATCAATTGTTACAACCCAAGGAACACCATAAAAGTAATTGCCCATACTTAAATACTTTGGTTCTTTTATTTTATCAAGCTCTAAACTATAAAACCCACTTTGTTTGGATCCTAGATTAAATGTAGCCAATATGATTTTCTCGTCGTTCCTTATTGGTGGATTATTCAATTGTCCACTTATGATAGAAAAAGCAAGATGATGCATTTCACCATATCCCCTGGTTAAGTTTATAGGGGCTTTTTGTCCTGATAAATCCAATCTCCATATATCGTAATCAACATAAAAAAGTAAACCTTCATCTTTTTCAAACCAACCGGCAACTGCTCGTCTGTGATAAAAACTTGGTTCCATATAGCTTTCTGGAAATGCTTTCGATATACTACTGTATACTCCGGTTCTGGTATTAAAGCTAACATAGGTATGTTGTTCCGGGTCAAAATAAACTAAATATTTACCATTAGGGGATATTGCTTCAGGTTGATATTTTAGTGAAATTCTCTTTCCATTTTTCAAAGAGATCAAGTAATAATTATACTTTTTTCTGTTATACCAGTCTCCATTAATGCTGTCATATTGAGTTATTAACCCAATAGTATCACATGATCCATCTCTAAACAAATTAGGTGGTAAGTTTTCGAATTCCCTTTCTAATCGGATGATTTTACCGTCCACCAAATTAATAAAAGCAACATAGGTTCTAGCGCCAACCTCATTTTCCTGCTGAGTTTGTATTTTATGATCTAAATAACTCCAAACCTCAACCAAACCAGATTTTGATTTGAGTTTATCTTTTTCTTTTAACTCAATAAAGAGCCTTTCACCATCATTACTGAATCGTATAATTCCTCCAAAAATAAGTCCAGAATCTAAACGTGAAGTTTGATTACTCATCAGACAATTTAGTTTTTTTGTAATCATATTATAAGAAAACAGGCCACTTTCGGAAGTAAATGCCATTTGATGATATTTAGCATCCAATACGATACGCGCTATTTTTAGACCTTCAAATATGGAGGTTCTTTTTCCCGTATTTAAATCAATCCAACTCAACTCCTGTAAAGTCTGATCCTCTACTTTTTTCTCGGTTTGCAAAATGACTATTTGGCCATCTCTGTCCAAAACCTGATTAATCACCTTCATATAATTGTATTTTTTCCCTGTATTTAAGTTTTGAAGGACGAGTTCCTTTTGCCTAGATTTCAATTGATAAGCCATCCATTCGCTTTCCTCATTTGAACTCATGCTAAAGGAACTTACATCAGAAACATACTGAACTAAGCCTTTTCCTAAAGAGACTATCACTAAACTATCTTTTTGATTAAGAAACACAGCGTAATTCCCTCCCTTACTGATTAAAGGAGTCGAATATTTAGGTACATTTTTAATTTTTTTTTCCCAATTGTTTTCTGTAGACTGAATCACTAAAGTCTGGCTCCCCACAGGTTCGTTTTCAATGCTATAAGTAACATATTTACCATTACTACTAATACTGCCCCCTTCCACAGAACACCATTTGGCATATGCATTTGAATCAATACTCTTTTTCTGTGCTAAGACTATATTGATTCCGCAAAAAAACAATATAACTAGCAAGTAAATTATTTTAATTAGCTTCATTTGTTTGTTGTTATATAAACTGGTTTTATTTTTCTTCAAGCATGGATTGGTAAGCTATAATTATTCATAAATTATCTAGTTGATAATTTAATACCCTACATTTTGTATTAAATTTGGATCGTATTTTAAATCTAATAGAGTGAAAGGATACAACTGCCAGTTGGTATTCCAAATCCCGCCTTTTACTTTCGTCACTTTACTCATCACTTCATCAACTTGCCCCATTCTTTTCAAATCAAACCATCTATGTCCCCATTCCATGAATAACTCAACTTGACGTTCATGTAGGATAGCCTTCAAAGCGTCATCCTTGCCCAAAGAAATGGATAATTGAGGCAATTTAACTTCTCCTGGAATTTTAGCCGAAGCCCTATCTCGAATGATGTTCAAATCCGAAATTCCATCGCCAATATGCCCTTGCTGGATCCTGGCTTCTGCTCTAATTAAATATTGCTCTGCAAGACGCAATACCACGGTATATTCGCTTATATCAGCATTCGGATCAATAACTTTATATTTGAATGGATAATAATAAGTAATACCTTTCACTGTAACACTATTTATCCAAGTTTTTGCCCTCAAATCATTTGGTTCAAAACTATCCATAAGATCTTTACTTAGATAAAAATACCTTCCACTTAAAGTTCCCGGCCCAGATGAGGGAAGAACAAAAGTACGAGCTGCTTCCGTATCAAATCCTTTAGTCACTGGTTGTAACTGCCAAATGGCTTCCAAATTATTTTTCAAGAAAGTTTTAGCTAAATCCGTCATTCGATATAAAGAAGATTGATTTATTACTGATGTAGTCTCTCTTTCTGCATCGGACCAATTTTTGTTATATAAATAGATTCTAGCTAACAATGCAGTAGCCGCCCATTTGGTGGGCCTTAGTCTTTCTTCCGCTCCAGGAACATATGCGGTCATTGCATCCCCATTTAAATATTTCTCACTTAAAAGACCCTTTGCATCAATTAAATCGGTAATAATTTGGGCATAGACTAAACTTTTAGGTGACTTTGCTATAACGCTATTGATCTTATAATCTGTAGTTAAGACCAGTGGAACGTCTCCATATATATTCGCCAGATAGAAATAACAAAAGCCACGCATAAATTTCGCTTCTCCCAAAAGTTGCTGCTTCAATGAGAACGTAAGTCTATTACTTTTAGTTAGACCTTCAATGGCTGAATTAATGGTGTAAATTGTAGAGTATATAATAGAACTATGAGCTTGGACATTTAACCCCGTTAGTGAATTCGTATAATAGGGAACAAAAGTTGTTGCCGAACTAGTTACACCACCATATAGTGTTAATTCATCAGAAGACAAAGCCGGAAACAATGTCATTGATGCCACCCCTCCAGAACTAAAGCCTTCAGAGATGTCTGTGTATATCCCTGTTAAAACGGAAGCTGCTGTAACATCTGTATTGTATACATTAGCAGAATTAATACTGGTAACTGGCGGTTCCACTTCAATGAATTTCTTGCACCCGTACAAAGAAAGAGATAGAAGTGTCACCCATAAGATCACTGCTTTACAATTTGTATCTTTTAAGGTCAAGTTCAATGCGATAGACCATATTTTCTTTTTCATGTTTAATCTTTTTTAATTTCAATGACATTACAGACTAATTTTCACCCCAAAAGTGACGACCCGAAGTGGAGGTAATGAAGAAAGGCTCTTTGTTTCTGGATCTAATCCATCGTATTTAGTAATGGAGTATAAATTCTCACCTTGCACATAAAGCTTACAATTTTCTAGTTCAAGCATATTTTTTAACCGTTTTGGTAACTGCCAGGATATAGACAAATTCTTTAACTTAATATAGGACGCATCGGTCCAATTCGCATCACTTCTACTAGCTTTAGCTGCTGCTTGATCCAAAGATAGATCCGAGTTAAATCGCTGTATATTACTCTGATCTCCTGGCTTTTGCCAGCGGGATAAAACTGAAATTGGTTGATTAACAAAATAACTACCAGGGCTGTACCCAAAATGGTTACCAAATGCCTTTTGCTTCACAAACTGAAACAAAAAATCCAGATCAAAACCTTTATAACTGATACTATTCTGCACTCCACCATAAAATATAGGCCTAGTGTCTACAAATACAGTCTGATCCGTAAATGGATTTGGCGTAGAGGTCGAATTGCCGCCCAAACCTAAAAATTGATAAACGCCTGTTTCGGGATTGACACCTAGAGAATGATAGATCCTTTGAACCGTAATTGGTTTTCCAATAAAATAATCATTAGCATATGAACTTTGATCCAGTCCTTGAAAACTAAGCAGCTTATTCCTTTGTACCGTTAAATTAAAATTACTCTTCCATATGAAATCATTCTTATCAATATTTGTAGTCGAAAGAGAGAATTCCCATCCAGAGTTTCGAACTGTGGCGGGCAAATTAAGAGTAACAAGACTAAACCCAGCAAAACTTGGTAAAGGATAATCGATTAATTGATTAGAGCTTTGATTGAACGAGTAGGTAGCATTGAATATCACTCTATCTTTAAGAAAGCCTAAATCAATTCCACCTTGCATTTTTTTCGTTTCCTCCCACGCAACATTCGGATTGGCTATATTTCGAGGCTTCAATCCTGAGATACCTTGGTATGGATTCGTACTATTTATAGGGATATAAGTACTTAAAAATTGATACTCTCCAATTTGATCATTACCAGTTGTTCCATAACTCGCTTTTAGTTTACCAAAACTGATAAAATCTAAAGCATTTTTTATAAATTTTTCTTCCGAAAAGATCCAGGCTCCTGCAACTGAACCAAAATTATGAAACTGATTTGCTGAACCAAAGCGGCTACTTCCATCCCGCCGTGCATTTATATTAAGGATATATTTATCACTCCATATATAGTTTAATCTCCCAAACAGTGCATTATACTTGTAGGTTTCTTCCAAAGTTGAACTGACATTTACAACTAAAGCAGATTTAAAATCTTCCAATACCGCATCGCTAATTTGTTGACTTCCAGACAATCCTAATGAATGGTTGTTTCTTTGTTGGAAGGTGGTTCCAATTAAAATATCTAATTTTCCCTTTGCAATATACTTATTGTAGGTAAGCTGTGGTTCAATATTCCAGGAATTGACATTACTGTTACCCCAATAAGCACCTCTAAAATTATAAGGCAAATATTCAGGCATGAATGATAATTGAGGAATAGTGTTTAATTCATTTGTTTGAAGATTGGTATAGCCAAATGTACTTTTTAAATCCAATCCCGGCAAAAGTTGGTAACCTAAATAGGTATTTGCCATTAAATTAGTAGTCTTATTATTATATTTTCTATAGAAGTAAGCTAAGGGATTATCAAAAGTAGTATTACCTGCTTCATCCGGACTCCAATTTAAACTGCCATCCGCGTTGTAAAGAGCCGGCGCATCAGGTGCATATTGTACTGCAAATCCAGTCTGATCATAGTTAGGAAGATGATTGTTATCAATCAGATAACTTACACTAGCTTGGAATTTAAATTTCTGATTTTTTGAATTACTGTTAACACTTAGTTTTGCTGATCCTTTGGTGTCTGCAAAATCCCCAGGAAATACCGCTGTTTCCCTGTGGTATCCAGCTCCAAAGAGAAATTGGGTTGTAGTCGATCCTCCTGAAACTGATCCCTGAAAATCCTGGTATTTACTTGTACCTCCAATGAGTTCTTTTTGCCAATCTGTATATCTTGTAGAATCCCATTGACCGTTGAGATCATAATCCGTTGGTGAAACAGATAAATTGTCATTTTTCAAAGCTTCATGACGCATTGAAAGATACTGCTGAGTGTTTAGCAGATCTAATTGTTTACCGACCTTTCCAAAACCAGATTGTACATTCAAATCTACTTTAATATCCCCGGCTTTACCCTTCTTAGTTGTAATCAATATGGCTCCGTTAGCTGCACGTGATCCATAAATGGCAGTAGCATCTGCATCTTTTAGTATATCAATACTTTCAATGTCAGCAGTGTTGATAAAATTCATTGGACTTCCTCCATTAAGTGGAGATCCTATATAAGATGCACTAGGAAGCAATTGTGAAATGTATGGTATCCCATCAATAACATAGAATGGATCATTGCCATTTCTTATGCTATTTTGCCCTTGTATACGCACTTTTACCCCACCACCAGAAAGACCCGAAGATTGCTCAATAAACAATCCCGGAACCCTACCCTGCAACGCGAGTAGCGGGTTATTCACTGGCTGCTTTTCGATCACATCTGCTTTAATTGTCGTCACATTCCCTGTACTAAGCCTCCTTGTCGTCGTTCCATAAGCAATCACTTGAACTTCATCCAGCTTCGACAAACTCTGCTCCAGCACCACATTCCCCATATTTGCCGAAGCATTCACTTCCTTTGGCAAATATCCGATGAAAGAAACAATCAATACAGCGCCCTCTTCCACGCCCCTCAAAAAGAACTTCCCGTTCACATCCGTACTCACGCCCTTTCCTGTTTTCTTCACCTTCACACTTGCACCGGGGAGCGGGTGATTCTCCGAATCCACCACCCTGCCAGAAGCGTCAATGCTAGCCCAGCGATTAGCCAGGCGTTCCAGAAAGGTGGGTTCCTTTCTTTCTATCAATACGCTTTGGTCGGATATCGTAAATTTCACGGGTTGGTCTTTAAAACTGACATTCAATACTTCTTCCAGAGGGGTATCTTTAAAATGGGCGTCTATTTTCCTGTTTTGATCTATTTTTTTATCAGAATAGAACACGCTATAGCCTGTTTGTTTACTGATTTCTCTAAAGAGGCTTTCTATGGTGATCCCTTTTTGGTTAAGCGTTATTTTCTGCGCAAAACTGGATGCGCTGACCTGCATTATACATACGGTGATTAAAAAAGTGGTGATTTTCATGACCAGCAGGAGTTTCCTCATGCGGCATTTTGGCCAGCACGAGTTCTTAATGTAAAAATTCATACATTTGAGTTGTTTGGGTTAAATCGTAAATAATTTTCGCGAATTGTACTCGAGAGTAACCTGAACATATAAACCGGGGGTGTTTGCTGCACTCCTGGTTCTTTTTACACCATCATCCTGAGGGTGCTTATTCAGTTCGATCAACCTTACGGCCCTGCTGTTTTGTTTTCTGTTTTCATTTCTGGTTAATTTTGTCGGTTAATTGATATTTATTGGTTGGGTGGTTAGCCCAATGATGATTCTATACATTATTTTAATACGGTTACGGTTCGGCCTTCTATTTTAAAATGTAAGCCTTCACTTTTTTCCATTAGGGTTAATACTTTAGAGATCTGGTCGTATTTAGATACCACACCACTAAATGTCGTTGTTTGATCAATCTGACCCTGGAACTGAATATCTACATTATACCATCTTGCTAATTTACGCATTACTGATGGTAATGCTTCGTTCCTAAAATAAAACTGTCCATCCTTCCAGTCCGTAAAAGAAACAGCCTCAACTTCTTTCACACTGAGCTTGCCCCCCGCAAGAACAGCCTGCTCATTAGGTTTAAGCACTACCTCTCCAGACCTACCTCCTCCCTTCACATCATCTCGACCCCTCACGTCATCTCGACGATAGGAGAGATCTCTCGTCGCTGCGCTTCCCTCGAGATGACGGACGGAGACGCTCCCCTCCAATAGCGTAGTCTTGGTATCCGGCTCGTCGCTATAACTGTTCACATTAAAATGCGTACCCAATACAGTAACCTCCTGATTTTTGGATTTCACCACAAAAGGTTGGAGTTTATTCTTAAATATTTCAAAGTAGGCTTCGCCACTAAGTTCAACAACCCGCTGCCCACGCCCATTAAAGGAAACAGGATAAATCAATTTAGAAGCGGCGTTAAGCCATACTTTGGATCCGTCAGGGAGTCGGACCTGATACTGCCCCCCTCTGGGGGTTTCGATTGTGTTGAGAGCATTCGAATATTTTATCCCGTCGCTACCGCTCGCGGTATATATTACCTGCCCATTTGCAGTTTTTGTAATCTCCACCCCTGCTTCCTGAGCAAGCTCACCATTCGCCGCATCCGTTAACGATACACGTTTACCATTCGACAATACCAGGTAAGCCTTGTTGCCACCAGGTTTGATATCTTGACTAGCGAGTCCGAGGTCCCGAACTGAATTCAGGATGACGTGGCGGCTAGAGTTGATGTAAAAGAAAAGAGCAGCGCCAACAACCAAAAGAATCGCAGCCGCCGCAGCGATACGAGGCCACAATTTACGAGTTGATCTATTTTGTTGCTCACCAATTTGATTTTGAATATTTTTAAGCATCGCAGCTTTCAAAATTTCTTCTTCATTCTGTATCTCAGCAAACCACACCACCTCTTCCGCAGACATCGTTCTATACCATGCAGATAGTTGATCCAGCTCCTGTGGAGTTGCAGTATTGTTAAAATACTTCCTAACCAGTTCTTCTATTTGTTCTTTTTGCATGGTACGCTAATTTGGTTAATATATAGTGAAGTACCTTCTCGACCCCGGTTACCCTTGGTCTAAAAAAAATATTTTTTACGATTCATTATTTATCACCAATATTACGTGAATTCAACTCACTAAAAGCATCTATAATTTGATCTAGGTTCTTATTAGTTCGATGGACTAACAAGCTGTTGTAAATTTCCACACCATCAAAAACTGCAAGATCATCCCTCTTTACAATTTCCCCGTCATTGTACTTCTTGAACCATAAATCAAATTTGCGCATGCGGGCAAGTTGACGATTATCCAAATTATCACAGACATAGATAACTACATTTTCTAAAACTTTAAAAAATAAGCGAACTACCTCAACAACAGTTAAACCAACTCGCTCATCTTTTAAGACTTTTTTCATATAATTTCCACTAACATCAAGATTTAATGTATAAACCTTGTTCGCAAGGTGAGGGTAATCAAGAAACATGTAACTGTAATCAAGAAAATAGACTTCATAAAATATCTCTTGATCCGTTATAAACTGATAAGTAAGTTTATCCTTTTCTATTAATTGGTAGGGGAGTAGCAAAGTTGTAGTCATCTTTAAGATCTGAAAACTTCCCGCCCTTTTTCAAATGTTCGTGAATAGCCAATTTATCTTCAAGTATTTTCTTGAAGATAGCTCCCCCTTTAGAGTTTACAGCCTGATCTTTTGTTTTTGACTTATCCATTGATACAAATATAGGCATAACTACT
>Ga0105237_10003686_pt1 | contig 18055 bp, 17 predicted proteins | sample KBSC24metaG_FD_81520 | JGI IMG/M metagenome (GOLD analysis project Ga0105237, IMG submission 81520) | Corn rhizosphere microbial communities from Kellogg Biological Station, Michigan, USA - KBS C2-4 metaG | ecosystem: Host-associated > Plants > Roots > Rhizosphere > Soil | place: Michigan, USA... | reverse complement strand
GACAATGAAACCACAGCGCCAAAGCGACATAGAGCAGATACACCAGGGCCTTATATTGGGCATCCGCGATTACTTTTACAAATCGGGCTTTAAGCAGGCAATTTTGGGATTATCCGGCGGTATCGATTCTGCCGTGGTGTGCGCGTTGGCTGCTGAGGCCTTAGGACCGAAAAATGTAATGGCGGTGCTGCTTCCCTCCCACTTCTCCAGCGACCACTCTATTAAGGATGCACAGGATTTGGTTGACAACCTGGGCTGCATGCACGAAATTGTGCAAATAGGAAACATTACCGACGCGTTTGAGGCAACTTTAAGTCCGCAGTTTAAGGGATTGCCGTTTAATATCGCCGAGGAAAATATACAATCGCGCAGTCGTGCAGTGCTTTTGATGGCGATGTGCAATAAGTTTGGTTATATTTTGCTTAATACCTCCAACAAAAGCGAAGCTGCGGTGGGCTACGGCACGCTTTATGGCGATATGTGCGGCGGTATTTCTGTTATCGGCGATGTGTACAAAACGCAGGTGTTTGAGCTGGCAAGATATATAAACCGCGATAAAGAAATTATCCCAATTAATTCCATCACCAAACCACCATCTGCTGAATTACGCCCCGGTCAAAAAGATTCCGATTCGCTCCCTGAGTATGATATCCTCGACAAGATATTGCAGGTTTATATAGAAGAACGCCGCTCATCTGCCGAGATCATTAAAATGGGTTATGATGAAGCTACGGTACGCAGGGTTATTAAATTGGTGAATACGGCGGAGCATAAGCGCTATCAAACCCCGCCGATATTAAGAGTATCACCAAAGGCATTTGGTATGGGCAGAAGGATGCCGATTGTTGGGAAGTATTTGGTGTAAGAAGGTTCATGGGATGGTTCATAGATCATAGCAAAAATTATTACCACGAATTTATTCCGAAGGACATAACTCGTGATAGCGATACTTTTGGGGCTAAATTCGGTGCAGCAAAAACCTTTTAGCTTTTACCTTTCGCCTCATTTTTCCTATCTTACCGCCAAACCACATTGCCATGCTAAAAAACTATCTTAAAACCTCGCTTAAGTACTTTTTAAATAACAAGGCATTTTCAGCAATCAATATCATCGGCTTAAGCACCGGCATTTGCGTTTGCTTTTTTGCTTTGATTTATGTGCAGTTTGAGTTGAGCCGAGATAGCTATAATACGCAGGCTGATAACATTTACCGCCTGGTTACCGATGTGCACACCCCTGCCGGCATCAATTACGAAAGTACGCCCGGGCCAATGGCAGCGGCTATTCAATCAACCTTTCCGGAAGTAAAGATTGCCACGCGCGTGTTTATGGACGATATGATTTTGCAAAGCAGTCCCACTAACGCCGCCAAGGAGGAGATCGCCTATGTGGATGAATCCGTATTTAAAGTATTCAGCTGGACTTTACTGCGCGGCGATGCCAAACATCTGTTTGATGTCCCCTGTAACGTGGTGCTTACCGAAACCGCTGCCAAACATTACTTCGGCAATACCGACCCGATCGGTAAAACCATGCTGATAAATGGTAAGACACCAGCCGCTGTAACCGGCGTTATGAAGGATATCCCTTATAATTCGCACCTGCGGGTAAATATGCTGTTCTCCATGAACACGCTTATTGGCACCTGCTGCTGGAATACCAACTGGAAGCGCTTTGGCTTTTATACTTACCTGCTGCTAAAACCCGGCGCCGACCCGGCAAAGCTAAGCGCCAAATTCCCGGCCTTTGTAAAAGCGAATATTGACGGGCCGGGAAAATATGTACTATCTATCGAGCCGTTAAAAAAGGTTTACCTGTATGGCAAGCCACGCGGGAATCGCACCGGCGCTTCGGAAAGCGGCAGCATCAATAATATTTATGTATTCTCTATAGTAGCAGTGTTTGTGCTGTTCATCGCCTGCTTTAATTTCATCAACCTTACTACGGCCTTTTCGCTTAAAAGGGCGAGGGAAGTCGGTGTACGGAAAGTGCTGGGGGCCACAAAGAAGCAACTCGTGTTGCAATTTTTTATGGATGCGATATTGCTTTGTCTTTTAGCCTTTGCAATAGCGGTAGTACTGGCGGTGGTGCTGTTGCCCGTATTTAATCAATTAACAAGTACGACTATTGCAATCAGCATTTTCGATAACCTAAAATACATTGGCTGGATGTTGGGCATCTCGGTAGCCGTGGGATTAATATCAGGTATTTATCCGGCGCTGTTTTTATCAGGATTTAAGCCGATCAGCACACTCAAAGGGCAGTTTGCGGCGGGTAGCGGTGGTACGGCGTTACGCAAAACATTAGTGGTGGCGCAGTTTGCTATTTCCATTGTGCTTATTATATCAACCATCGTTGTTTATAACCAGCTCGATTTTATGCAGAACCAGCAGCTGGGCTTTAATAAGGGGCATCACCTGGTGATTGATTACCAGTTTGACCAGCGCGTCAATGACCATCCTGATTTAGTGAAACAGCAACTGGCGGGCATTCCTGGCGTTAATAGCGTCTCGTATTCATCAGGCGTACCAGGTACACCTAACAATAAATTTCCGATTTCTATTGCCGATAAGTCTAACCTTTTGCAGGACCTCCTACCTGATTTTTATGACTTCGATGTCGATTTTATAAAGCAATACGGCATCAAGGTTATTGCCGGCAGGAGCTTTAGCCGCCAGATAGCACAGGATGAACGGGCCCTGCTGATTAATGAAGCAATGGTCAAAAAGATGGGCTATAAAACGCCGGAGGAAGCCATCGGGAAGCAGTTTAAACAATACAATATTGAGGATGGCACCATCGTTGGCGTTATTAAAGACTTTCACTTCCATTCATCGCAGGAACTGGTAACACCATTGGTTGTCCGCCACGCAACGGGCTTTTTCACTGTGCTTACGCTTGATATCACCTCGGCCCATATGCAGCAGACCATAGCACAGGTTGAGCGGCAATGGAAGCAGCTTGCCCCCGGCCTGCCGCTGATTTATTTTTTCGAAGACGAGGCTTACAACAAGCAATTCGTAGCCCAGCAGCGGTTTGGTAACTTATTTGTTTGCTTTTCTGTTTTGGCGATATTGATATCCTGCCTCGGCTTATTGGGACTATCAGCATTTAGCATGGCGCAGCGCAGAAAAGAAATTGGCGTGCGCAAAGTGCTGGGCGCATCTACGACAGGTATAGCCGCGCTGCTTTCAAAAGACTTTGTAAAGCTGGTGTTTATTGCATTGCTTATCGCCTCTCCTATCGCATGGTTAGCTATGCATAGCTGGCTGCAGAGTTTTGCCTATCGCATACAAATATCGTGGTGGGTGTTTGTTGTATCGGGGTGTTCGGCTTTATTTATTGCATTGGTTACCGTGAGCTTTCAGTCGGTTAAAGCTGCGTTGGTTAACCCGGTGAAAAGTTTGAGGAGCGAGTAGCAGCGGGGAAATCTGTTCGTCAATTGCGATGGCGCTTAATTCTCCTTCACTCTCCCTTAAACTTCAACCCAATCCCCGCTCTCGCAGCATCCAGCATACCAATCATCTGGCGAGACATTTCATAAGAAATAATATCGCTTTCGGTTTTCCCGGCTTTTATCAACTCACAAAAATGTTCAATTTCATAGTTGAGGCCACCGGCTGTAAAAGGTTCATCCAGCTCAACCGTGCGACCGTCAAGATAGCTAATTGTTGCACGCGAAGGATTCCACCAGTTTTTGTGAATGGTAATATGGCCGATTGTTCCGCAGATAAGCGCGTCGCCTTTGCCATGCAAATCGAACCCGGTGTATAACTGTGCATAGCCGTTTTCATGGCGGGTTTGAAACATGGTAAACATATCTACCCCGGTTTCGCCGAAACGCCCCATGGTCTGGACTTCCTGAGTCTTACCAAGAAAATCGACTGCCAGGAAAGCCTCATAAGGCCCAATACCCATAACAGCCCCGCCGGCAAGCTTATAGCTGTAATTTGGATGCTCTGGCGGACAATCAGCCACCGCAGAACCTGCGCGCACATAGCCGACCGGACCAATAGGGTCAATGGCGATGTATTCTTTCAGCTTAACATATAATGGAAAAAACGGCGGCTTCATCGCCTCCATGAACAATACCCCCGCCGATTGCGCGGCATTCAATATCCTGTTTACTGATGAAAGATTCAATGCCGCAGGTTTTTCGCAAAGCACATGTTTACCAGCTTTAAAAACAAGATGGCAATAATGTTCGTGGCTGTCGGGAAGGGTGGCTATGTAAACGGCGTCGATATCGCTAGATAATAGTTCCTCAACCGTTTGACAGGGATGACCGCCATGCACCGCAGCAAATTCGGTTACAGACTCAGCGCGGCGCGACCATAAGGAAACCAGTTCACAACCAGGAAGCGTTTTAAATCCTTGCATAAAGCGGTGCGCAATGCGCCCGCAGCCAATAATTCCGAATTTTACCATATCTTTTAAAAACGCAGAGACGTCCCGAATAAATCGGGACGTCTCTAAATGTATTGAAATCTGTTCGTAAGCAACACAAAGTATTGTGTCTCTACAGTTTTATTATTGGTACTGTATATAACTCGGATGCGGTTTATACATTTTCATTATTTCCTCGGGGGTAAGCATGTGATGTGGTGGCTGCCATGAGTCATTTTTATAAAACAATTTGAAGCCGGTAAACTGTACCGGGTCTTTATAAATATAATCACGATAGGTGCCGGTCTTTAAATCCGGTGGACCAAAGCCATCCATATCCATAACGAACTGAATTTCGGGATGGAGCTTAATGTTTTGATAATTGGTCAGCATTTTACGTGTAAAGCGGTGCACAATAAAAATCTTTGGCGGCAGGTTATATTTCTTCACCTCGTTAGCCAGGTAAGCCGAAACATAGTTAACGTCGGCTGCATCGTAGCTACCTATTTTTTTGCCGGGATGGACGCCATCATGCATCGCAAATTCTGGGTCGATACCGCAATGTACGTTAGGCATACGCCAGTATTTTTCCAGCTTAGGCAACTCTGCGCGGATATTGCTCAACGCCACCTGTATATCCAGGAAAAGTATGGCATGCGCCCTTTGGGCCAGTCTTACCGCGCTATCAATTTTCTTTTCCGGCATGCGGTTGATATACATATTGTCCTTACCGGGGAAACCGGCTGCAACCACGGCTATATAATGCAGTGCGGGCTGCACAGGCGTTTGCGGATCGGCTTTCTCCCAACGCTTTACTTCTCCCTTAAGTTTAGCCAGCATTTCGTCCGGCGGCAGCTCGCCCAGGATGCCCATCTTTTTAGCAGACAGGTTACCATAATAAGCTATAACGCGCTTATAAGGCAAGATAGCGCCGGGCAACGGATAAGGTGCATTTTTAACAGGCCATTTCCCGGTGGTATCGCCATTCGCTAGTTTTTTCATTAACGAATCGTACACCTTTTTGTCGATTGGCGGATAAACCACAGGTGCTACAACAGTATCTTGCTTTACGGCGGCGGTTACAGCTTTTTTAGAGGTGTCTTTTGCAGCTGCGGCCTTGTCTTTAGTGGCCGGCTGACTGCAGCTTGAATTCAGCACCAATGAGCTTAGCGCAATTGCGGCAGGCAGAAGAATTTGTTTGAATTTCATTTTTTAACAGGATTTTTATTGTAGCAGGGGATTTTGCAAAGTAACACCTTTTTTACCGCGAATATGGTTAAATTTATCAACATGTTAACGGTGAAAAGTGAGCGGAGAATGGAGAGTTGTGAATGGTTTTATAATGCGGAAGTCGGAGTGTCGAATGCGAAATGAGGACTGGTAATTTTACCCATTCACCAATCTCTGTTCAACACTAATCTACCCCTTAAAAAACTTCCCAAACACTCCAAGCGGTAACTTCGAGCCCGCAGTGGCCTGCAAATAGAGCTCACCTGTTTCCAAATTTTGCACCTGCGGGAATGCGCTTTTTAACAGGTTTTCGATAATTACTGATGAAAAGCCGAGCGAGTAGGTATTAAGGATAAGAAAATGCTCATCGGGGTCGAGCAATTGAATTACATCACCCATCATTTCGTTGATGTTATCCTCCAGCTTCCACTTTTCACCATTAGGGCCATGACCGTAGGCGGGTGGGTCCAGGATAATACCGTTATATTTTTTGCCGCGTTTTAACTCGCGTTTTACAAATTTAAGCGCATCTTCCACCACCCAGCGGATATCGGTGAGGCTGGATAATTCCTGGTTTTCATTGGCCCAGGTGACCACTTGTTTGATAGAATCAACGTGCGTAGTATCAGCACCGGCTGCACGCGCTATCAATGATGCACCGCCGGTATAGGCGAAAAGGTTAAGCACCTTTGGCTGGGGCGTTTTAAATTTTTTAATGCTTTGGGTGATATAATCCCAGTTTACCGCCTGCTCCGGGAAAATACCCAAATGTTTAAATGAGGTTAATGCTAACCTGAATTTTATGGATGCCTCCGGGTTTTTATATTCAATATGCCAGCGGTCGGGTGTATTCGGATTTTTCTTCAGCCATTCGCCGGATGTAGCGGAACGCCCTTTAAATTTTATATGGTGCAAGCGCTGCCATTCCGCATTACTTAACCCTTTGCTCCAAACCGCCTGTGGCTCGGGGCGTATCAATATCACATTGCCAAAACGCTCCAGCTTCTCAAAATCACCGCAGTCAATCAGTTCGTAATCTTTCCAGTAAGTGGGGGTTAATAGTTGAATCATTATTAGTTGGCAATTTTCAGTTGGCAGTGTCAATTCAATATCGTGACAGTCACCTAAAAGCTTATTTTCTGCAAATATAAGAATGTATAAAGTAATACGCAGACTGCAGACTGCCAACTCTTAACCGCCAACTACAATTTCTCCCTGGCTGCCTGCATAAATTTGCTGGCGAAAACAAAGTCGTTCAATTCCTTATTATCGGTTTTAGCAATTTCGTGGTTCGAGCCTTCCCACCATTTCTGGCCGTTGTGAAGGAAAATAATATGGTCGCCTATACCCATAACAGAGTTCATATCGTGCGTCACTACCACGGTAGTAATGTTATATTCCTCGGTAAGCTCGGCAATCAGGTCGTCAATAAGGATGGATGTTTTAGGGTCGAGGCCGGAATTTGGCTCATCCACGAAAAGATATTTGGGCTGCATAGAAATTGCCCGGGCTATACCTACACGCTTTTTCATACCGCCGGATAATTCAGCCGGATACAGTTTGTTTTTCCCTTTCAGATTTACGCGCTCAAGGCAAAAATTGGCCCGGTCGAGCTTTTCTGCTTTTGATTGTGTGGTGAATAGGTTTAGCGGAAACATCACATTTTCCTCCACTGTCATCGAGTCGAACAGCGCTGAGTTTTGAAACAGCATACCAATTTGCGTGCGGATGGGCACACGCTGCTCAAAATCCATTTCGGAAAAATTTTCTTCATCAAAAAAAACCTGGCCTTTTGTTGGGTCGTGCAGCCCCACGATACATTTAAGCAAGGTGGTTTTGCCTGAACCGGAGCCACCGATGATAAGGTTATTTTTGCCAGGCAAAAACTTCGAGCTGATACCTTTCAGCACTTCATTTTCCCCGAAAGTTTTGTGAATGTCCTTAACCTCGATCATAGCATCAAACGTGTTATAACAAGGTCGGCAAATAAAATCATTACGCAGCTGTAAACAACCCCCTTAGTAGCCGACTGCCCAACTTCGAGCGCGCCGCCTGATGTATAAAAGCCCTGGTAAGCACAGATAGAAGCTATTAAGAAGCCAAACACAGCAGCTTTAACCATTGCAACCCTAACGGTCAGGCCATTAAAACCGCCCTGTACACCAGCGATGTAGTCAGACGGGCTAATGTCGCCGGAAGCACCGCAGGCTATCCAGCCACCGAAAATTCCAAGCGCAATAGAAGCAATAACCAGCAAAGGCACCATAGTAACACCCGCAATAATTTTAGGGGCGATGAGATAACCCGGCGCATTCACACCCATTATCTCGAGTGCGTCGATTTGTTCGGTTACGCGCATAGTGCCGATTTGCGATGCTATACTTGAACCTACACGACCGGCCAACACTAACGAAGAAATTGTGGGGCTAAACTCAAGTATAGTTGAGTCGCGGGCAATACTGCCGGCAATGCTATTTGGCACCAACGGGCTGTTCAACTGGAACGCAACCTGTATGGTAGTTGCCGCGCCAATAAATACCGATATAATGCTGATAATACCCAGCGAGCCGATGCCAACCGACACCATTTCTCGCATTACTTCGGCCCAATACACCGTGAATTTTTCGGGTTTTCTGAAACTTAAACGAAGTAAGAGTATATATTTTCCGAAGCTGTAAATCATTTGGTAAATAAAATCCGGTTAAAAATACGGATTTAGGCTGTAAAATGTATTAAACATCAAAGCCTAAATAATATTATGAGCCGTTTGTGATAAATTGCATTGTTTTGATTGATTAAAGCAATTTTGATGCTTATTGTTTTAAAGTATTGTTAAGTATTGAACTTTCGATAGTTGCAGCGGCATGATACGACATAAAGACCTCACTAAAATTTTACAAATGCCGTTTCTACTATTCGTATATTTGCGCGGAATTATTTTAAATGAAGCGAATCCATAATACCCTAAGGCACCTAATCTTATCGATAATCGACTTTTTTTACAAGCCGTTCAAAAACATCCTTCCGCTGCAAACATTCAGGTACGCGGCTGCCGGGGGAGCAAATACTGTATTTGATATCGTTATGTTTTCTTTGGGCTATAACTTTATCTTCAAAAAAGAGAACTTCACATTCCTGCACTTCACGTTAACCCCATATATCGCATCGATGGTATTTGCTTTTTGCTTTAGCCAGCCGACAGGTTTTTATCTGAACCGGTATGTGGTATTCCAGGACTCGGGCTTAAAGAGACGGACGCAGCTAATCCGTTATCTAACCGTAGTATTTTTCTGTATCATTTTTAATTACCTGCTGTTAAAGCTTTTTGTGGGATACTTTGGCTGGTACCCTACCCCATCGAAGGTTTTGGCTACGCTACTGGTTATCATCTTCAGCTATAGCAGCCAAACGTATTTCTTTTTTAAGACGAAGACAAAAGAATAATTTGTAGCGAATGTAGTATTCCGGTATTCTATGTGTTTTTTCAAGAGGGGCTGTTGTTTCCGTCCTAATTCGGCACTTCAGGATGTTTAAGTGTCTTATATAAATTTTCTATTGTTTCTATGCTGATAGAATGTTTACCTTCTTTGTCTAAGTCTTTTATTTTTTTTAGAGCATCCTCAAAAGTCGTGTTTTGTTTTTTTAAAGCGGTGGCTAAGCCCTCAACGGTACAATTGGGCATTAATTTAATAAACTCTTTAAATGCGTTAGTTAGTCCACTATCTACATTTGATTGCAAGTAGAACTTTACAGCGTTCAAGTAATCGCGGGCCGCATTATTGTAACTTTTTCTGGTCGTCATCAACAAACCTTGTATATGGTGAAGGCCTGCGCGAGTCTCCATTCGCAAAGGAGCTAATTGCTCGTCAATTTCCTTTTTAAAATCAGACCGCATTACTTTTAAAGCGTCATCTATTTCTTGTTTTATTTCTAATCGTAGTTTCTCTTCGCTTAATTTTAATTCTTTTTTTTGATACCACTGAACTAAAATAGGCATTATTATACCAATAATTGAAAATGCTATTGTAACAACAATCATTAATTTACTCCAGGAATTATTATAAAATGAATCCATTTTATTTAATAAATCCATCGAATCTTTAGATGGCATTCTTAAAGTGTCAATGATAACTTTAGTATGGATTGTGTCAATACTTTCAACTAGGAATTTCATATTTAATATTTATTAAAAGTAATGAACGAATTTCAATTTTCAAGGGCAATCCCGACAAATCGTAGGTGGGTTTATCAGAGACTTAAATGTAAGATTGTCAAAACTAATTGAAGACTTCCTTTTCACCGACCTTTTTTCCCCGTTTACCGAAAATCTGCCCCGCTTTGCCAAATGCCTGTAAGCGCCCGCTTAAATATGAGGTAGATTTGGTATATCAATTAAAAACATTAAGATTTTTAGATATTATTGTTTGACATATTAAATCTACATCAAACACAGAGACAAAAAATCATGAAAAACGCACTCATAACAGCATCAACAAAAGGCATGGGCCGGGCAACAGCAATAGCTTTGGCAAAAGAAGGTATCAGCCTTGCCCTCTGCGCTCGCAATGGCAGCGACCTTGATGCATTTAAAAATGAGTTATTGAGCATCAATCCAGATATAAAAGTATTTACTGCTGTTACCGATGTAAGCGTTAAACAGCAATTAATTGACTTTGCAGCAGGAGCTGAAAAAGCGCTTGGAACCATCAGTATTATAGTTAACAATGCCGGCATGTATGAGCACCAGAGTATTCTTGACGATAACGACGGCACCCTGCAAAAACAAATCAATACCAACCTTGCACCGGCTTATGAACTTTATCGGTACTTCGGTAAAAAGATGAAAGAAGCACGCGAAGGACATATTTTCACCATCTGCTCCGTGGCATCGTTAAACCCTATAGCTGAGGCCGGTACATACAGCGTAACAAAATATGCGCTGTTAGGTCTTAACAAAGTAATGCGTACCGAGATGCAGCCATTCGGTGTAAAGGTTACTGCTATTATTCCTGGCTCAACCTTAACAGATTCATGGAAAGGTATGGAGGTTGATAAAGATAAAATGGTGCTGCCCGAAGACATTTCATCGGCTATTGTAAACATTTACAAGATGAGCGCAGGCGCCAATGTGGACGAAATAATCATAAAACCGGCATACGGTCAAATATAAATCAACGCTAAAACAACAATACAATGAACAAAAAACTATATCGGAACGAATACAACAAGGTACTTGGTGGTGTTTGTTCAGGCCTGGCAGAATACTTCGAGATGGATGTTACCATCGTGCGACTGCTGTTTGCCTTCACGTTTTTCGTGATGGGCGTGGGCTTCGGAACTTATATTATATTATGGATTGTACTGCCGCGCAAGGGATATCCATACAACAACACTTATAATAACCCAACGGTAGATTATACAGTACCTCCCCAACAGCCGGATAATCGCTACGCTACCCCTCCACCCCCAATGAGCGGCTCTTTTGGCAGCAGCAAATACGGCGATAACCCTTTTGCAAGCAGCGCACCAGGTGGCAATCCGTTCGGTGGCAACACATTTGACGGTAATCCTGCAAACGTTGTTCCGCCTAAACAAAAATCGCATGCAGGCATAATTATAGGCTTCGTGCTGATAATGATTGGTGCAGCCATCCTGGTAGACGAATATGATTTAATTCCCGACTTTGATTTTGAAACTTACTGGCCAATTATATTGGTGGTAATTGGCGGAGCGCTAATTGTATCAGGGCAAGTGAGCAAGCATCCCTGGGAGAAAAAAGACTTGAATGCCGATAACAATACAGCGACTGCAGCTGCTGAAGAACCAACAACAACAACAACAGACAGCGAACCAACAGTTTAAATATAAACCAGCTTAACCTAACGAGCTAATTAAAATAGAATCAAAATGAAAAACGATAAAATTGTTCCGGGCATTATCTTAGTGCTTATTGGCGGGGCCATCTTGCTGGCCAATTTCGGATACCTGCATTTTCAATGGTACAATATATTCCACCTGTGGCCGATATTTTTGGTGATTGGCGGCGTAAACCTGGTTTTAGCAAATAACAAAACCCTATGGGCAAGCGCACTTAAAATAACCGTTTTAATAGTTGGCCTTGGCCTATTGTTCTTTGGCGACTTTGGCGACCGTTACAGCTTTTGGCCACGTCATTTCAGTTTTCATAATCGCCATTATTACAATAACCGCGATAATGACAATAATAATGATAACAACGATAATGGCGATGATGATGATAGCAGCGGTCAGGTTGGCAGTCACGTGTTCAACCAGCCATATACTAATGCCAGGTTAGCAAAACTTAATATAAACGGCGGCGCAACGGCTTTCTATCTTTCAGATACAACCAATCAGCTATTCAGCGCAAATACTAACGACAATAAAGACAGATATGATTTTTCGGGCAGTATGGCAGACTCGGTTTATACAGTGAATTTTAAAATGAAAGACCACCATGGCTTTCACTGGGATTCGGACGAAGATAACAGGGTTAACATTTTGCTGAATCCAAACCCTATATGGTCAGTAGAGCTTGATGCAGGCGCGGCCAAAGTTGATTTTGATTTTTCGAAATTCAAAGTAAAGGAGCTTAACGTGCGGGGCGGCGCAGCAGCCTTCGACATTCGCATGGGGCAGCCTTTAGCAACAACCAATATTGAAATAAACACTGGTGTTTCCGGCGTCAATATCAAAATACCTGAAAATGCTGCCTGCAGCATCGAGTCGAATTCAGGATTATCAGGTAATGATTTCGACGGCTTTACCAAAACACGCGATAACCATTACGAGACCCCGAATTTCGCAGCAGCGAAAAACAAGATGTATATTCACATCAGCGGCGGATTATCAGGTTTTGATGTAAGCAGGTATTAATATTTGTTTTAAAGTTTTAAAGTTGAAAGGTTGTAATGTTGATTGACGTTACAACCTTTCGCTTTTTAGTTAACTTTACTTCCTTAACATTTCAACGTTCCAACATTGCAACCTTCCAACCCTACATACTTCCTCGTAATCAACGGCAAGCCGGAGGGTCCGTTTAGTGTTGAGCAGTTAAAGGATCACAGGTTAAAGCCGGTTGATTTTGTAAAAACGGCTGAAATGGATGACTATAAAGAAGCCCATGAGATAGCCGAATTACGAGGACTGTTTGGATTTAGCAAACAAGCCATTATCCCTCAATACTTCGGCAACTTCGACCAGCGCCTTATGGCTGCCGCGCTCGATTGGTTTTTTGCATCGGGAGCGTGCATTATCGTGGTATTCATAATTTCGTTGTTCATTGAGGATAAGGTAGCCCGGGTAACTTTGGCATTGAGCCTTTTAATTGTTATACCCATCGTAAATTTTGTTTACCATGTAATTATGGAAAGCTCTGCGAAACAAGGCACCTACGGAAAGCAAATCCTCAGGATAAGAGTATGCGATATGCAGGGCGAACGCATAAGCGCAGAGCATGCCATCGGCAGAAACATTGCCAAATTATTTTCGGTAATGACTTTTTTTGTTGGATACCTGTTTGCCTTCTTCACCAAACAGCAACAATGCCTGCATGATATGATCGCTAATACATTGGTGATGAAAGACCGGTTAATATAAGTTATTAAGGAGCAGTGGGTAGTAGCAGTCGCTCTGTTAACTGACTTAATTATTATCCCGCGCACTGCCACTGCTACTACTTTCTCCTCACCACATACGCCCTTACAAATTCATCGTGCCAGGCCTGGCGGTGTTCATCCCACAATACACGCAGAAAGCCGAGGTAGAAAAGCAGGCGTGATAATATTTTATAGATATTTCTTTTAAGAGCTCTTAAAAAGCCAATACCTGAACCATCTATATCAACCACTACCAGTTTGCAGATTCGCTTCCCAATACTTCCTTTCATCGGCGTTACCTCGCAAATGGTGTTGTAAAGGATAATTACAATTTGAAAAAACACCAGGGCCAGCAGCATGTCGGTAAGTACATGGGAATCAATTACGCCCGCTATTGCCAGCCGGTCGAGCACAAAGTAGGTACTTACTTCAATTATTATAAAATCGATAACATACGCAAGCAGCCGCCACCAGAACGAAGCAAGGTTACTTTTGGCCGGAAAGTAAATACCCAACGACTCGAAATATGAAGAAAGTTCCGGCACATCGCAGGCATCTTCCCAGTTGGTTGCCATGGGCGACAGCACGCGGGTATCTATTTCAAGGCGAAGGCGTATCAGCTCGTTAAAGGTATAAGGGCCTTTTTCTTCGTCATCTTTTATGATATAATACGCGTCGCTCATCCCTGAAAATCAATCAGCCATTACAGTTTCACCACGTAGGTTTTGGCAAAAATATCATGCCAGGCCTGTTTATGTTCATTCCAGATAATATTAAGATAACCTATGCCGAGAATGGAGCCCGATACGATTTTTCCAAGGTTTCTCAGAAATGCGTTAACAAAAGTGAGCCGCTGCCCGTCAAGATCTACCACTACCAGCCTGCACAATTTTTTCCCCAGGCTGCCTTGTAAAGGCGAAGACTCCCAGGCGGCATGATAGAGAATCATAACCAGGTTGATTATCAGCATCAGCGTAAATAAATCATGTGCCGACATCAGGTCTGTTATCGGCGCCTTGGCTAATTGGTCCATAGTAGGCAGTTTATAAGTAAAGCCAACCGCCGCCAGCCCGGAAAAAACAAAGTTATTGATGAATGACAATATCACGTAGTCGATAACCCAGGCCATCAGTCGCCATCCGAACGAGGCCAGGTTATCCCCGGTAGGCAGGTAGATACCCCGCTTTTCAAAGTAAGGGTAAAACTCGGGCAGGTCGCAGGCATCCTGCCAGGTTTCTTCCAAAGGCGAAAGTATCCTGGTGTGTACGTCCAGGTCCATTTGCGTTAAATCGTTAAAAGTGTATGGGCCGCGTTGTTCGCCGCCTTCTAAAATATAATATTCGTAAGCCATTTGCTGTTAAAGTACAAGTTGAAGATATAAAATATTATGTGCGTTTTCCTTTTTATCGCAGGATAATAATACGCACAACCGAAAGTTGTAAAGTTACCCGAATAAAAACAAACCCGTAAAGTTTAACATTTTTTATGATGGTATATTTAATACACAGGTAGTTGTGGTTAGATAAAATGTTTAAATTTATCAGCATGTATAACTTAACCCCAATTGTGTTATGCACAATTTGAGTTATCCGCCCTCCTATGAAAACACTTTTGCCGATACCCAAAAACGAACAAGAACGACTTAGAGCGCTGCGAAACTATGAAATTTTAGATTCATTGGCAGAAAGTGAATTCGACCGTTTGACGCAACTTGCGTCACTGATTTGCGATACGCCGATGTCCGCCGTTTCATTAATAGACGTTGATCGCCAGTGGTTTAAATCTTCCGTTGGGCTGAATGCTAAACAAACGCCGAGGGAACAAGCCTTTTGCGCTCATACCATAATGGACGAAAGCATCCTGGAAGTAAAGGATGCGACTGCCGACGAGCGTTTCAAAAGCAATTCGTTGGTAACCGGCAGCCCCGATATTCGTTTTTATGCCGGTGCACCGCTCATTGATCCTCAGGGCTATGCGCTCGGTTCGTTATGCGTGATTGATACTAAACCCAAGGTACTAAACGAAAAGCAAAGGCAAGCGTTGTCGCTTTTGGCGGATGAAGCCATTTCGCTGATAGTTGAGCGCAGGCGACGCGAGGAACTCCGCAATTTCGAGAAAGTATTTAACCTGTCCAACGACCTTGTTTTTGTTGGGGGGATTGATGGTTATTTTAAAAAAGTAAATCCGGCCTTTACCAAATTATTTGGCTGGAGTGAAGATGAGCTGCTCAATACATCAAGCTTCGAGTTTTATCATCCGGATGATACAAAAAATACAGCAAAGGAACTGCAAAAGCTGGCTGACGGGCAAAATACCATAAACTTTTTACAGCGTTTTAAAACAAAAAACGGCGATTATAAAACCATTGAGTGGACTTCGACACCAGAGCCGGCTACCGGGAATATATTTGGCATAGGCAGAGATGTATCAACGCTTATCTTAAAAGAAAAACAGCTTGCTGAGAGCGAAGAGAAGCTTCGCGCATTTTTTCAGAACTCACTGGGTATGATGTTTACACACGATCTGGAGGGCAAAATCTTGTCGATAAACAATGCCGGCGCAGCCGTTCTTGGCTATACGCGCGAAGAAGCCCTGAAAATGTCGTTGTATGATATAAACGTTGAAGCCAATTATGCAGCTGTAGATGACTATTTGAAAAGAATACAAGCCGAGGGCAGCCTGCAGGGCCAGACTGCTACCTACCACAAAGACGGTTCGTTACGAATATGGATGTATAATAACGTACTCGAAAACAACACCGGCGATAAGCCTTTTGTAATTGTAAACGGGATGGACATTACAAAAAGGTATACCCTGGAAAAAGACCTGAAACGAACCAGCCGGATGCTTGAACAAACCAACAAGGTGGCGCGCGTGGGTGGATGGGAGTATGACCTGGAGAAGCAAGCCATTTATTGGTCGTCGGTAACTAAAGAAATACATGGCGTAAGTGCAGATTATGAGCCTGACCTGGCCACCGGTCTAAATTTTTACGAAGATGAAGCTGACGGGCGCCGCATAAAGGAAGCGCTGGCGGCCGCGACGACACAAGGCGTCCCCTGGGACCAGGAACGATTATTAACAACTGCCGCCGGTGAAAAAATATGGATAAGATCTATCGGCAATGCGGAATTTGAAAACGGTGTCTGCAAGCGGCTGTATGGCACTTTCCAGGACATAAACGATTTTAAATCGACTGAATTTGCGCTGCAAAGGTCACTGGAAACCCAGGAAAAGCTGAATGCCATTATGTTTGATCACATCGAGCTGATTGAGCAACAGGATAAAACTATTGAGAAGATACAGGAATTTAAGTTCCTCGCCGATTCTATCCCGCAGATGATATGGACAGCCAACCCGGATGGCAGTTTCGATTATTATAACCAGCATTGGTTTAACTACACCGGGATGTCGCTAACAGAAACGCTCGACAAAGGCTGGCAGCCGGTATTGAACGCCGAAGGATTTAAAAAACACGAGAAGGCCTGGGCTGAATCATTGCGCACCGGGAAGCCGTTCCAGGTAGAAATGCGCTTCAGGCGCGCGGCAGACGGGGCATTCAAATGGCACTTATGCCGTGCCATGCCTATGAAAAACGAACGCGGCAAGATCATCAAATGGTTTGGATCATGCACAGATATTGATGAATACAAACGCGCATTAGACCTGGAGAACCGCATCAGCCAGTTTGAGGACTTTAACCGTATTGTAGCGCATAACCTGCGCGGACCTGCGGGCAGCATCGATATGATACTGAATATGATGGCCGAAGCAGACTCTGAGGAGGAAAAATCTGATTACTTGGCGATGCTGAAACAATCGAGCACCAAGCTGATAGATACCCTAAATGAGCTGATGAAGGTGCTTGAGGTGCGCAATAACCAAAACCTCCCTTATGACGATTGCAATTTTGAAGAGCTAACCGCCAACATCGAGCAGATGCTGAAAGGGCAAATACTTTCCAAAAATGCAGTTATCAATACTGATTTCGGGGTAAAAAGCATGAAGTTCCCAAAGATTTATTTGGAAAGTATATTTTACAACATGATAAGCAATGCCCTTAAATACAGCAAAGCCGATATTCCGCCAGTTATCGATATCAGCTCAAAGGCGGTTGATGATAAAATCGTATTAACATTTACTGATAACGGACTTGGTATTGACATGAAACGGCATGCAAATAATATTTTCAAGCTAAACCACACCTTCCATACCGGCTTCGACAGCAAAGGCATAGGCCTGTTTATGACCAAAACCCAGATTGAAACCTTCGGTGGCAAAATCAGCGTGGAAAGTGAGCCGAATGCAGGGACAACGTTTACCATAGTGTTTTAACCGATGTCGTACATCTGTCCAAAATGCGAGCGGGAATTGGTTAGCGAAAGCCAAAGTCATTATTGTGCTAAAGTAAGCCTGGATGATTTATTTAAAGGCAAAAGCGATGAGCTGCTGCTACTATTCGACAAGCTTTTGGCTGAGGTTGCCGACTGGCCCGATGTTTTGGTAGGTACAACGCCCAACTGCATCACGTTTGTTCACCGGCAAACCTTTTTCGTTATCCGGCCCATGCAAAAACAGCTTGATCTGAAATTTTACTCTGCTAATCCGATTGAGCTTCCGCAGATAAAAACAGTAGCAGTAGCAGGCAGGTACCAGAATAGCATCAGGCTAAGCAATGTTAATGAGTTACGGCCACAACTTTTTGGGTGGATAAGGGATTCGTATGATTTGTTGTAGGATGCAATATATTTTAAAAATGGGCTATTATCACCAATCAAATTTATCAGAATAGTTGTAATCACTTCTAAAATCTCTCAGCTTTT
>Ga0105237_10003678_pt1 | contig 18071 bp, 13 predicted proteins | sample KBSC24metaG_FD_81520 | JGI IMG/M metagenome (GOLD analysis project Ga0105237, IMG submission 81520) | Corn rhizosphere microbial communities from Kellogg Biological Station, Michigan, USA - KBS C2-4 metaG | ecosystem: Host-associated > Plants > Roots > Rhizosphere > Soil | place: Michigan, USA... | reverse complement strand
GTGAAGTTCGGCGCCGGCTGGTACGGCTTCAACCTCGATCCCGAACGCACCAAGGGCATGCTGGCCAAGCTCGATGCCGCCTTCGCCAAGGCCGGCAAAAAGCGCGGACCGGACTATCGCATCATCATCACCCCGCCGATGTCGATGGCGCCCGACGCCATGCAGGGCTACGCCGAGCTCGGCGTCGACCGCCTGATCGTCAATCTCGGCGGCCAGAAACCCGAGCAGGTCGACCGCCGCCTGCCCGAGATCGGCAGCCTGGTGAAGCTCGCGGCGTAGGCGCTGCGCAGAGCGCAGCGCCGGCGGCGTGAGGGCTGCCTCTCCTGCTAAAACCTGAGCACCCTCGATCCCGCCAGCGCGCCGATCGCGGTAACCAGCGCGGTCGCAATGGTGTACCAGGTCGCCACGAACAGCGGTGAATCGTCCGTGCAGTGCGAGGCATATAGCGTCGCCGCCAGCCCCGCCGACAACAGGCCGGCAATCGCGCCCGCGACCGCGGGTCGTGTCGGCGCGCCGTGGCGCAAGCCGAATAGCGCCGCCGCCAGCAGCGGCAGCGACATCAGCGGAATCGCGGTTAAGCAGATGCGCGAGTTGCTGCCGACCAGGCGCGTCATCATCGGCAGCCGCTGCGGCATCATCATCTCGCCTGATATCCCGGCGACGAGAAGTCCGGCAGGAATCAGCAGCAACCACGCCCAGCCGTGCAGCGAGGCTTCCGGCCGCGACAAATGCAGGCTGATGGCGATGGCCGGGATCGCCAGCGCCAGGGTCACCGCAAACTTCAGATCGAACAACGGATTATGCATCGCGGTCATGACGTCCGGACGGACGCCCAGCCCGGCGAAGAACATCGCCACCGAAACCGGCGCTGCGGCGAGTAACGCCAGCGTCAGCACGAAGCCGACCGGCTGTGCGCGGTGCGCGTTGTCGGCGGCGAGGGTTCGAATGAGCTGATCGGTTTCCATTCTCATTGTTCCCGTAGTTTGGCGGTGAGAGTGGTAAGCCCGCGATGCAGCGCCACGCGCACCGCGCCCTCACTCATCGCGAATTTCGCGGCCGTATCCTTGATCGATGCGCTGTCGACGGCGATCGACTGCAGTACGTCGCGCTGACGCGCCGGCAGGGACCGGAGCTGGGCCGCGACCTCGCTCGCAGGTGCCGTCTCGGCAGTGGGCTCGCTCGGGATCGTCTCGGCGAAATCGTCGATGTTGACGAAAATCCGCCGGCCGCGGCGGCGCAGCGAATCGATCAGCTTGTTGCGGGCGATCGCAAACAGCCATGGCGCGAACGGCGCGTTGGCGTCCCAGGTATGCCGCTTCAGATGCACCGCCAGCAAAATGTCCTGCACGATATCCTCGGATTGATCGACCGGTTGTCCTGCCCGCGCCAGACCACGGCGCGCCGCAGCCCTCAATACCGGCGTGACGGCCTTGAGCAGACGGTGATACGCCGCGCTGTCGCCTGAAATGGCCGACCGCATCAAGCCGGTCCATTCGTCTTCACGTTCGCGCACGCGCGCTCCTACCCTGCAATTCGTTCGATCTTTCAATTTGTTACGTCAGCGGCTTCAAATCACGAAGTCGTGATCAACGCCTTCGGACCTTCGCGCTCCTCCCGGGAATCGCGATAGCGAATTCGGCACCGCAGGGCTCATAACATTGATCGCTCCGGCTGGCATCCGCCGCATTGATTCCAAAAAATTTAAGCGAACGAAGCGGTTAGAACAGTGCGATTGCCCTGCTTTCGCCCGGACTCGCCCGAAGATTCCCTTTTTTTGCCCCGCTGCGGTCACGCGGTAAGGTCTCATTCCGCTTTGGGGGCTGGCGAATGGGGAGATTGCCAATGACAGTCAAAACAAGCGGGCGCGTGGCATTGATACTAGCAACGGGGCTCTTTGTGTGTTTCGCAGGGCCATCGCAAGCGGAGCCGGGTGAAGACAACGCCGCTGTAAGTTCAAAACTGGAAAGTACCCCGGGAGCACCCATTGCGCTGAACAAATACGCCAAACGCGGCGCGCGCCACGCGAAAAGCTACGTGCATCATAAATCCAGCAAGGTGGCGCTGAAGGCCTCTACCGCTGAGCAAGCCGACGTACCCGATGTCGCCGATAACGACGGCGACGGGTCGACCACGGTCCCGCCGTCGGTGGCCAATGCCAATGCACAATTGCCGGCCGCCGACACGCCAACCGGCAACGCCAACGCGATGTCCGCGCGAGCCAACGAAATTCTGCAGACCGCGCCGGACAAGGCGGCCGATGCGCAACCGGCCGCTGACGCCCAGGTCGTCTCCGCCGATCAGCTCAACGATGTCGATCGGGCGCTGCAGGAGAGCGCGCGACCCGGACCGACCCTGGCGATGGCCTCGGCCGAGGCACCGGCTGCGCCTGCCGCACCCGTCACGGCAGCCAGCAGCAACGAAAGCTCGACCTGGGACCAGACCTCCCTGATCGGGAAAATCTTTATCGGCTTCGGCGCGCTGCTGACGATGGCCTCCGCCGCGCGCATGTTCATGGCGTGAGGAGACTCGTGCCCCGGACGCTGCGCAGCGCACAAGCGGTGCGCAGCCGAGCCGGGGCCCAGGCTGACAATGGAAGTGTGGATCCTGGCCCTGCGGAGCAGCGCAATAGCGCTGCACCGCGTCCGGGACGCGGCACCCCCACTTGAAGCCCACCCCGCCAGCGGGCACATTGCCCGCGGCATCAGGTGCGGGGTGGACCATGACCACGTTCGAACACATCATTGTCGAAAGCAAAGGCGCGGTCGGCATCGTCACGCTTAACCGCCCGAAGATGCTCAATGCACTGTCGTTCGGCGTATTCAGGGAAATCGCCGCCGCCATCGACGATCTCGAAGCCGACGACGGGATCGGATGCATCCTGCTCGCCGGCGGCGAAAAGGCTTTCGCGGCGGGCGCCGACATCAAGGAAATGCAGCCGAAAACCTTCATCGACATGTTCTCCAGCGATTTTGCCGCCGTTGGAGCCGACCGCGTCGCCAACTGCCGCAAGCCGACCATCGCGGCCGTCAGCGGCTATGCGCTCGGCGGCGGCTGCGAACTGGCGATGATGTGCGACATCATCATCGCCGCCGACACCGCGAAATTCGGCCAGCCCGAGATTACGCTCGGCACCATTCCTGGCATCGGCGGCACCCAGCGGCTGACGCGCGCCGTCGGCAAGTCCAAGGCGATGGATCTGTGTCTTACCGGACGGATGATGGATGCCGCTGAGGCGGAACGCTCGGGACTGGTCAGCCGGGTCGTGCCATCAAACAAATTGATGGACGAAGCGCTGGCAGTGGCGGAAAAAATCGCCTCGATGTCGCGGCCTGCGGCCGCGATGGCGAAGAGCGCCATCAACCGCGCGTTCGAGACGCCGCTGTCCGAGGGACTCAACGTCGAACGCGACCTGTTTCATTCGACCTTCGCGCTGGAAGATCGCGCCGAAGGCATGGCGGCGTTCATCGAAAAGCGAAAGCCGGCGAACAAGAACAGGTAGGGTAAATCGCTCCTGATGTCGTCCCCGCGAACGCGGGGACCCATAACCACCGGCGCTTATTGTTATTCAGCACATTGAATCCATTTTCCACTTGAAACTCCTCGGCGTATGGGTCCCCGCGTTCGCGGGGACGACGCCAAGGTTATCCAACCCTGCTCCTCGCCAGCGCCGCGCTGACCAGAAAGCGGTAGGCGCGTTCGGATAATGTCACCGGCCGGTCGAGGCCAAGCCGTGCCAGGCATTCATCGTCAGCAGTGTCCGGCTGGCGCAAAAATCCCTGCCACAACAATCCCGGCAATTGCAGCGGCGTCCGCTGCGCGTCTTGCAATAATTGCAGAGCCGGGATCAGCCGCTGCTCAACCTCGGTAAAATCGCTGCCGAACGGAAACGATGGCAGCAAGCCGGTCTCGCGCGCGGGCTTTAGCGCGTCCGAAATACGCTCCGGAACATTCTCGCGATGCGAAGGGGGAATTTCAAAGTGCTTCGGCAGCTTGCCGGCGTCCTTGGCCAAGCGGGCGAGTTCGTCCTGAAAGCGCGAATCCGCGACCTGCAGCATCGCCGCAATCACGTCGGCGTCGGATTTTCCCCGAAGATCGGCGATGCCGTATTCGGTGACGATGACGTCGCGCAGATGCCGCGGAATGGTCTCGTGGCCATAGCTCCAGCGGACGTTCGATTGCGTCTTGGTCCCGGCCTGCCGCGTCGCTTCAACCGTGAGGACAGAGCGCGCGCCGGCAAGCGCGAACGCCTGCGCCACGAAATTATATTGGCCGCCGACGCCGCTCACCACCTGTCCGTCTTCAAGACCGTCGGAAATCACTGATCCCATCAAGGTCGCCATCATCGCGTTGTTGACGAAGCGGGCATCGACGCGGGCGCGCCGCTTTAAGTCCTCATCGCCATAGAGTTCGTTGGTGAACGACACCGGCATCATCTGGATCCGCGCGATTTGGCCAGCCGTCATCTCGCGCAGCGCGCGATAAAATGACTTCGGCCCGAGAAAAAACGCGCCGTGCAGCACCACGCCGTCGACCTCGCGCTTGAGAATGCCGGCATCGATCAGACCCAAAAACGCCTCGAACAGCATTTCGCTGACGCCGTAGAGACCCTTTTCGAACGGGCCGGTTTCCAGCGCCGAGAGCTGTTCCGCGTCCGGCGCCAGCCGCTTCATGATCTCGTGAAACTGCGCATTGTCGCGATGGCGAACGATCAACCCCTGCGCCAGCGCATCGCCAACCTGTCCGATGCCGAGCTGCAGCGTGCCGCCGTCGCGTACCAGGCTAGCTGCGTGAAGACCGATGGCGTATTTGGTGTCGGTGATCGGTTCGGACGGCGGCGCAAACAGCGGAAAATCGGTCTCGGGACTGTCGAGCACTGCGCTGAATTCGTCCGCCGGCAGGTCGCCTTCGCCCGGCATGAACGGCAGTTCGGAATTGACCTGGCCGACCAGCTTGAACGACGCGGCGCCTTGCGCGCGGGCGCGCAATATATCCAGCGTGGTGTCGGTGTTGCAGCTCAGGCTGTAGCGCGCAACGCCATCGACCACACGCTTCGCCACCAATTGCGTGACGACGTTGAGCCCGCGAGCCAGCAGGTATGACGCGGCGTGGGTGTAGTTCGCGGAAATATAATGCTGCTGCGCGAACGGCACGTGCAGCCATCTTCCGGCCAGGAAGAAAAACTCGATCACCCGGATATTGGGCGGCAATGCGTTGGCACGCAGCGCCTCGGCATAGGCCAGATCGGGATAGCCGCCGAACAGCCGCTCGATCACGGGCACGATGAAGCGCCGCTCAAGCAGGTTCGCCGGCTTCGGCTTTTCGAGCGTCAGCGCGGAGAAGAAGGTCAGGTTGACGGCGCGGTCGGCGACGGCGCGCGCGTAGAGCGCGTTGACGATGTGGTTGGCCTTGCCGAGCCCAAGCGGCAACCCGACCAGCAGATTGGTCCCGACATCGCGGACGATATCCTCCGCGATCGCCTCGGGGTCGGAGAAGTGCTTCGGCATCCAATGCAAACCCAGGCGCGGTGGGAAAGCCAGCAACCCTAGAATCGGGCGTAGCCGCCAGTAGCTATAGCGTATTTGCACCCGATATTCGTCTGTGACGAACCGGCAACAGCGAAGCACTGAATTTACATCGTTTTCCCACCGGACGGTTTGCCTGTGGCGGTCACGCGCTCTAAACAGGTAAATGTGTCGAAGGCGTCGGCGGGGGCGGACGGCCGGGTTGGCTTGCGGGATCACATGATTGGGCGTGCCGCCAGAGTTGGCCACGTGGGAAGGCGCGTGCTTCGATCGGGCATTTGCCTTGGCGTTGCAGCGCGGGTCGGTTTTGCCGCTACCGCGGCGCTGAGTTTTGCCGCTACCGCGGTGCTGAGTTTTGCCGCTACCGCGGCCTGGGGCGAAGCCCTCCCCGAGGCCCTGGCCAAGGCCTATCAGACCAATCCACAGCTCAATGCCGAACGGGCGCGGCAGCGCGCCACCGACGAGAACGTGCCACAGGCCTTGGCCGGCTACCGGCCGCAGATCGTCGCCAGCCTCAGCGTCGGGTTGCAGGCGGTACGAAACCTGCTGCCGGACAACACTATTCAATCCGCGACCCTGAAACCCTGGACCATCGGGGTAACGGTGACGCAGACGCTGTTCAATGGTTTCAAGACCGCCAACAGCGTGCGGGTGGCGGAGCTGCAGGTGCAATCGGGCCGGGAGGCATTGCGCAATGTCGGTCAGGGCGTGTTGCTCGACGCGGTTACCGCCTACAGCAATGTGCTGGCCAACCAGTCGCTGGTCGAAGCGCAACGCTCCAATGTCGCATTCCTACGGGAAACCCTCGGCGTCACCCAAAGGCGTCTCAATGCCGGCGACGTGACACCGACCGATACCGCGCAGGCCGAAGCGCGGCTCAGCCGTGGCCAGGCGGATCTGAACGCAGCCGAAGTCAATCTTGCCGTCAGCCAGGCGACCTACACCCAGGTGATCGGCAACCCACCCGCGCAATTACGGCCCGCCGAACCGGTCGACCGCTATCTGCCGCGCAGCCGCGATGAGGCAACCGCGCAGGCGTTCAAGGAGCATCCGGCCGTGCTCGCCGCAGGCTTCGACGTCGATGTCGCATCAACCACCATCCGCGTCGCCGAAAGCAGCCTGCTGCCGACCATCACCCTGCAAGGCAGCGCCAGCCACAGCGTTGATTCCGATCCCACGCTGAGCACCTTCAGGACCGATCAGGCTTCGGTGATCGGTCAGATGAATGCGCCGATCTACGATGGCGGCACCGCGGCGTCGCAGACAAGGCAAGCCAAGGAACTGGCCGCGCAAAGCCGGCAGGTGCTCGACCAGGTTCGCAATCAGGCCCGCACCGCGGCGATCGGCGCCTGGGTCGCCAATGAAGGCGCCAAGATCGCGGTGGCGGCATCTGAATCCGAAGTGCGCGCCGCTGGCGTCGCCCTGGAGGGCGTTCGCAAGGAAGCGCAGGGCGGCCAGCGTACCACGGTCGACGTGCTGAACTCGCAGCAGGATCTGATCTCGGCCAAGGCGCGGCTGATCGGCGCGCAACGCGATCGCGTGATCGCCTCCTACACGCTGCTCAGCGCCATCGGCAGGCTCGACGTCAAGACGCTGGCGCTCAACACGCCGGACTATCTGCCGGAAGTGCACTACCATCAGGTGCGCGACGCCTGGCACGGCCTGCGCACGCCATCGGGGCAGTAAGGTACGCGCGGGGCGTGCGTTGACGGGATAACGTGTTATTCTGCCTCGAAGCGCAATATAAAAGCGCGAAAAACGCACAAGGGAGAGATCAATGCTGACCCGACGCAGTATTCTGCTTGCCTCCATTGCGGCCGGAGTGACCATGCCCAACCGAACCGTTCTTGCGACGGCGGCCCAGCCGTCGACGCCGGTGAATTTCGACGTTCCCGCCGGCGCCTGCGATTGCCACACCCACATCCATGGCGACCCCGAGAAATTTCCGTTCTTTTCCGGGCGCGTCTATACCCCGGAGCTGGCATCGCCCGAAGAGATGAGCGCCCTGCACAAGGCGCTGCACATCGAGCGTGTGGTGATCGTCACCCCGAGCGTCTACGGCACCGATAACTCCGCCACGCTGTTCGGGATGAAGGCGCGCGGCGCGACTGCACGCGGCGTCGCCGTGATCGACGACAAGACGCCGGAGGGCGATCTTGATGCCATGGCAAAGGCGGGCATTCGCGGCATCCGGCTCAATCTGGCAACTGGCGGCGTCAGCGATCCCGCGGTGGGGCGCCCGCGCTTTCAGGCCGCGGTCGAGCGCGTCAAGAACCGTGGCTGGCATATCCAGCTATTCACCAGCCTGGCGATGATCTCGGCGATCAAGGATCTCGTCGCCGCCTCGCCCGTGCCGGTTGTGTTCGATCATTTCGGCGGCGCGCAGGCCGCACTTGGTCCGGAGCAGCCGGGCTTCTCGGATCTGCTTGAACTCGTGAAATCGGGTAAAGCCTATGTAAAGATCTCCGGCGCCTATCGGGCGTCGAAATTGGGGCCCGACTATGCCGACGCGGCCCCGCTCGCCCGCGCGCTGATCGCGGCCAATTCCGACCGCATCGTCTGGGGCACGGACTGGCCGCATCCGGACTCGGTGACGCCGCCCGGGAAGAAGCCAAGCGATGTGACGCCGCTGTTCCAGATCGATGACGGACGTCTGCTCAATCAGCTGCCGGCATGGGCGCCAGAGGCTTCGATCCGCAAAAAGATTCTGGTCGACAATCCGACGCAGCTTTACGGATTCTGAGTGCCATGGACGAGGCCGCGTTCCAGCCTCCGCCGAAGGTACTCGATGCGATCATGGCCGACACGCGCGCGATCGGCTTCCAAAACTGGTGCTGGCCGCCGGTCGGCGCCTTGCTGCGGGTTATGGCGGCTTTAAAACCCGGCGGCCGGCTGCTCGAAATTGGCACCGGAACTGGGGTCGGAACCTGCTGGTTGCTGGACGGCATGGACACATCGGCTCGACTGTTCACAATCGACATCAATCCCAAGGTACAGGCTGTCGCCCGATCGCATCTGGGAGCGGATCCAAGGTTGACCATGCTTTGCGAGGACGCCGGGGCGGCGATACGGCGCGAGTTGCCGAATACGTTCGACCTCATCTTCGCCGATGGCGGGGCAGGCAAGCATGTGCTGCTGGACGAGGCGCTCGCTTTGCTACGCCCGGGCGGAATTTATATCTGCGATGATACCAAGCCTCATCCGATGTGGCCTCCGGAGCACGCGGTGAAGATTCCACCTCTCATGGAGGCGCTTGCCGCGCGGCAAGACTTCCGCCGCATCTACATCGATTGGTCGAGCGGCGTCGTGGTGATGGTGAAGTTAGCTAAGGGCGTGTACTCATAAATCTAGAACGCTGACAGTTGACGATGTCCGCGCTACCCTCGGAAGCGGACATCCAGACAGGCCTTCGACAAGTCTGCTTTGTGCCAGAATCGGAAGTTCCCTGGGAGAAACTGGCGCAGACAGCCGCGCCAAGATCAGTCATCGTCCAGGATGTAAAGCCCAACTGTCTTATCGATAGTTGACATTTGTCCCGCTTAATTTAATCGCTTCGTCCATGGACAGGGCCCGGCGAGCAAGTGCCAACGTGATACTCCCGGTTAGAAAATCCACGACAGCGTCCTAAAGCTTCAGTGCGCGTTCTTGCCCACCATGAAGATATACATGCCCCAAAAAGTATCCGGATGATCGGCTTCGAAGCGGTGCCACTGATCCAAGTTAGCCTCATCGGCCGCGCCCGGAAACTGTTTATGAAATTTTTCGATCACCGTCGGATCGTCAAAGGGTTCGAAGGCCAAGAAAGACAGATCATTATCGTTCAGAAATGCAGCGATCTCGGGGATAGTGAAGCGATGTTCCATGACGTTAAACAGCAGGTCGCGGCAGCCGCTCATGCTGTAGAAATCTTTCATGCCAATCAGCATTTTCCAGTGTTCCGCCTCGCGGATGATGTCCTGGCGACACCTTCTTATGTCGCCGGCCGTGGCGCGATAACCGCGCGCCGCGATGTGGGCGCGGGCCTTCGCGATAACGCGGCGCGCCAAATTGCTGTATAACCCGATGCGCATCTTGCCACCCGGTCGCAGCAGCGAGACCAGCACGCGCCATCCAGCCGTCGGCTCTGCAAGATGATGGAGCACACCGACCGACTCAATGCTATCGAACGTGCGATCGATCGTACCTAATTCCAGAATATCCGCTTGTGCATACTCGATATTGCGCAAGCCCAGTTCTCGCGTCTTTCGACGCGCGTAGGCAAGACTGGTCAGGCTGACGTCGACCCCGAGCAAACGGGCATTCGGATAGACTTGCGCGATCTGAACCGCGTGCAAGCCGGTGCCGCAACCCGCGATCAGAATATCCAGTTCGGCTTGCCGTTCCGCTGTCGGGATCGTCCTTCCCCGCGCCTGATCGGCAGCGAATACGTTCAGCGGGTTAATGGTCCAGCGCGGATAAGGATTTTCCTCGTATTGGCGCATCACTTGCAGTGATACGCTGTTCTTGATAGGCGCGAGTGTCGCAATGGCGGCGCGCTCGCCCACTTCCTCAAGCGGCTCGCGGAGCTGCACCTGTAACAGGCCGGCCACGGTCGCAGGCCAATCGCGGCGCAGAAGCGCTTCCGCCATCGGCATGGCATGAAGTGGGAAATAGGCCGCGACTACCGCCAGCGTGAGTGGGGTTATGGCGGCCCCTGATGCCAGGTCCTGCAGCAATCGATCGCGCAGTACGCTCGCAAGTCCGCTTTCCGCTCCGGCCTGTACATAGACATATTCGTTAATGAAGCACTGCCGAGCGAGCGCGCAAGCAAAGGCGACTATATCGTGGTCGATTTCGCCGTTATCTTCGCCCTGCTCACCTGTAAGCCGCAGCAGCTCAGCGCGCGCATATCCCAGTAACACTTCAAGTTGCACGCTTGGCAGCGTCGTCGCTTCCATCGCACAGCGGAGGAAGAGGTCGCTTGCAAGCGGGGTGACGCTTTCGGTGCTGAACAATTCGACGTTCGTTACCGGTAGCGGCCACTTGCCGGCAATCCGCGCAACATACGTGGCGATGATAGGACTCTGCAGGATGAAGGTGACGGCCTTCTCTTCCATGCCGAGCGCAAGCGCTTTGCTGAAATGCGCGATCGCTTTGGTGCGATTACCCAACGCCTGGTACGAATTGCCGACATTGTAATGGCAAGCGGCGTTCACCTCGTCCGAAGCAATCGCTTTCGCGAACATCTTCACTGCGACCCGGTGATCGCCGGATGCCTGCGCCATCAGGCCGAGAAGATTCAGGCTCTGCACATGTGCAGGCTCGCGCGCGAGAATCTGACGGCAAATCTCTTGCGCTTCGTTGATGCGGCCCACCCCGCGCGAACGGCTTGCCTCAGCGGCGAGGTCGGCAATGCTGACGCCCGCCGAGCCGAAGGCAAGCGCGTTTGGCCTCCATGCGGACTCGTCGCGTCGCTTATTGGCCGCACGCCGTTCTTTTCGGTTCATGTCCCGTCAACTGGTCCAATCTGTAAAACGCCGCCGAACAGCACACCGAAAAAGGCAGCGGTTTGGGGCTGCGCATCAACCAACCGCGCCCGGCAGACATAGGGCCGATCGCGCTTACAGCCAAGGATAATATACCACATTGTTGATGGACGGCGGACGCCTCGTATGGCACGGCTAATGCGCTCGCCAACGCCGATCCGTCATAGGTCCGAGATGGGTCAAAAGACGAAATTCCGGGATAACCAGCGCGCATCTGCTTTAGCCCCAAAAGCGGACGTCTCTCGTTTTTATGAGTACACGCCTTAGTTAGACCGCTCAGCGCGCTCGTCGCGAGAAAACTGAAATCAGCACTGGCAACGTCACCAGAATGACCAGCGGTGCCAGCATCATGCCGGTGACCACCACCACCGCCAGGGGCTTTTGCACCTGCGATCCGATCCCCACCGACAACGCCGCCGGTAACAATCCCACGCCCGCGACGACGCAGGTCATCAGTACCGGGCGCAGTTGAAGCTCGCCGGTGCGGATCACCGCCCTTACCCGGTCAAAGCCTTCGTCGATCAGTTGATTGTACTGCGACAGGATGATGATGCCGTCCATCACGGCGATGCCGAACAGTGCGATGAACCCGATCGCGGCGGATACGCTGAACGGAATGCCGGATATCAGAAGCCCCAGCACGCCGCCGAAGATTGCCATCGGGATCACGCTCATGGCGAGCAGCGTGTCGATCATCGAGCCGAAATTGAACCATAGCAGCACCGCGATCAGCGCGAGGCTGATCGGCACCACGATCGACAGTCGCTTGATCGCATCCTGCAGATTGCCGAACTCGCCGACCCACTCGATCCGCGATCCCGGCGGGAGCTGGACCTGAGCGGCGATTTTGTCCTGGGCTTCCCTGATCGCGCCACCGAGGTCGCGTTCGCGGACCGAGAACTTGATCGGCAGATAGCGCTCCTGCTGCTCTCGATAGATGTAGGCTGCGCCCGAGACCAAGTTGATCGACGCCACTTCGCTCAAGGGGATCTGCGTGATCATGCCGTTCGGACCCGCCGCACCAATCCGCAAATTCTGGATGGCCTCGGCACTCTTGCGGTATTCGGGCGCTAGCCGGACGATGATCGGAAAATGCCGATCGCTGCCGGGTTCATAGAGATCGCCGGCGCTGTCGCCGCCGATCGCCACCTTGATGGTGGCATTGATATCTCCCGGCGACAACCCGTATCGAGCAGCCTTCGCGCGATCGATATCGATCTGGATGGTAGGTTGGCCAAGTGACGTGAATACCGCCAGATCGGTAATGCCCTGCACGGTGGCGAGGACAGACTTGATCTTATTGGCGGTGTCGGTAAGCGCCTGGAGGTCGTTGCCAAACAACTTGATCGAGTTCTCCCCCTTTACGCCGGATACGGCTTCGGAGACGTTGTCCTGCAGATATTGCGAGAAATTGAACTCGACGCCGGGAAACTTGTCCTGCAATTGCCCCAGCAACTGCCCGGTGAGTTCCCCCTTGTCGTGGGTGCCCGGCCATTCGTTGACCGGCTTCAGGGGTGCAAAGAACTCGGCGTTAAACAGGCCAGCGGCGTCGGTGCCGTCGTCGGGGCGGCCGTGTTGCGACACCACCGCTTCCACTTCGGGGCGGCTCCGGATCAACTTGCGCATCGCGTTGACGTAGGCGTTGCCTTCCTGCAGCGAGATCGTGGGCGGCAAGGTCGCCCGGATCCAGAGATTGCCCTCTTCGAGTTTGGGGAGAAATTCCAGTCCCAATAAGCGGCTGAAAACGATGGTCATGACCACGAGGCCCGCGGCTCCGGCCATCACAAGTTTCCGGTTGTCAACCGCCCAGCTCAAGACCGGAACATACAGCTGATGCAGGAACGCCATGATCCGGGTTTCGGTTTCGTGTAAATGTGACGGAAGGATGATTACACTCAATGCCGGGGTGATGGTGAATGTCGCGAGCATCCCGCCGGCCAGCGCATAGGCATAGGTCCGCGCCATCGGCCCGAAGATGTTGCCTTCGACGCCATTCAAGGTGAACAGCGGCAGGAACGCCGCGATGATGATGGCGGCGGCAAAGAAGATCGACCGCGACACGTCGGCGGAGGCCGACAGGATGGCATGGCTCTTCATGCCCATCGCGGTTTCGGTTGAAATATGACTTTGCTCGGCTTCCGAAAGCGCGGTGGTCTGCGACAGCCGGCGGAAGATCGCTTCCACCATGATCACGGTGGCGTCCACGATCAGCCCGAAATCGATCGCGCCGACCGAGAGCAGATTGGCAGATTCCCCACGCAGTACCAGAATGATAACGGCGAAAAACAGCGCGAACGGGATGGTGGCGCCGACGATCAGCGCGCTGCGCAGGTCACCAAGGAAAATCCACTGCAGCAGCACGATCAGAAGAATGCCGGCGACCATGTTGTGCAGCACGGTCGCGGTGGTGATGTCGATCAGGTCCTTGCGGTCGTAGATGCGCTCGATCTGCACGCCCGGCGGCAGGATGCTGGAGTTGTTGATCGAGTTCACCAGCGCTTCGACCCGTGCGATGGTCGGCGAGCTTTGCTCGCCACGGCGCATCAGCACGATGCCCTGCACGATGTCATCGTCCTGATCGAGGCCAGCGATACCGAGCCGCGGCTTCTCGCCAACAGTTACGATAGCGACGTCCTTGACGAGAACGGGGTTGCCGCCACTCTGGGACACCATGGTGCTGGCAAGATCGTCGATGGAACGGATCAGGCCGACGCCCCGCACCACGGCGGATTGCGATCCGATGTCGACGGTATTGCCGCCGACATTGATATTGGAATTGCTGACGGCCTGCAGCAGTTGCGGCAGCGTCAGGCCGTAGGCGATCAGCTTGTTGAAATCGACCTGCAGCTCGTAGGTCTTGGTCTTGCCGCCCCAGCCGGTGACGTCGATCACGCCGGGGACGGCGCGAAAGCGGCGCTGCAAAACCCAGTCCTGCAGCGTTTTCAGGTCGAGTACGCTGTAATTCGGCGGCCCGGCCAACCGGTAGCGGTAAATTTCGCCGATAGCGCTGAGCGGTGAAATCCCCGGCTGCACATTGCCAAGCAGGGGCGGCAATTGCGACAACCGGTTCAGCACCTGCTGCAGCGCCTCGTCATAGGTGTAGTCGAACGAAAACTGCAGTTTGACTTCCGACAGTCCGTACAGCGAGATGGTGCGGATCGTGCGCAGGTTCTTGATGCCCGAGACCTGGGTCTCGATTGGAATGGTGATGTAGCGTTCGATCTCCTCGGACGACAAACCCGGACTTTGCGTGACGATATCGACCATCGGCGGCGTCGGATCCGGATAGGCCTCGATATTGAGCTGCTTGAACGCGATCAGGCCGCCGATCATCACGACGGCGAGCAAGCCCACCATCAAATAGCGGCGGCTGAGTGCGATGGCGACGAGGCGATCCATTCAGATCGGAACTTTCAATGGGCTGAATTAAGTCAGCTGGCGGATGCAGCGCGGTCGATGAACAGGCTGCCCTTGGTAACAATCTGCTCGCCGGGTTTCAAATTACCCTCGACCTCCACGAGGTCGCCATTGGTGAGGCCGGGCTTGATCTGGCGCAGTTCGATCGACTTGTCCTCGTGCGCGACCCAGACCCGGACCTGATTGCCCTCGTAGATCAAAGCCTGCTTCGGCACGCCAATCGCCGGGTGATCGCCGGCCGAATAGATCGTGACATTCGCGAACATCTCCGGCTTCAGGAGGCCGTCCTTGTTATCTATCGTGGCGCGGACCAGAAGCCGGCGGGTGGCGGGATCGATCGCCGCGGAAACATAGTTGATGCGGGCCGTCAGCGGGTGGCCCGGCAGCGCCAGTACGTTAAAAGCGATCTCCTGCCCGACCGATACATTCGAGGCATCGCTCTCGCGGACGAAGGCCGTGAGCCAGACGGTCGAAAGATCGCCGATCACAAATACCGGATCGCTGGCGCCGGAGTTCACATATTGTCCGGGGCCGATCTTCCGCTGCACAACGGTGCCGGTGATCGGTGAAAAAATGGTGGTTTCCGGATTGATGCGGCCCATTTCCTGGAACGTTGATATGGCCTCGTCGGTGAAGCCGAGGATACGCAATTTGTTGCGCGACGCCTCCAACGCCGTTTGCGTCGAGCGCAGATCGTTCTGCGCCTGGATCAGGGTTGCCTCGGCCTGCTGATAATCCTTCAGCGGGACGGCTTTGCCCTCGAACAGATCCTTGGCGCGCTTGTGCTGCAACTGCGCGAGATCGAGCGCAGACCTCGCCTTGTTCAATCCGGTCATCGCCGCAATGAGATCGTTCTGCGCCTGCACCGTGTCGGCGGCCTCGATCACAAACAGCGGCTGGCCCTGCACGACGCGGTCGCCCGACCGGGCCAATAGTTTGGTGACCCGGCCCGCATAGGGCGAAAACACCGGCGTTGAGCGATCCTCGTCGACCGCGACCTTGCCCTCGGTGACGTGCTCGGCCCGGAAGGCTCGCTCGGTCACGGGCTCGATGGTCAGGCTGGCCCATTCGGCCGGGGTCGGAACGTAGCGTTGCGATCCCTTGCGGGATTGGCTCGATACCTCGGAATGCCCCTGCGTTGTCGCGCTGATATGCGCAAGCCCATACAGAGCAGCGCCGGCAAGCGCCAGCAGGGCCGCACCAACGGCTAGCTGTCGCCGACTAAGCATCTGCAATCGCTTGGCAAATTCCGACAACATAGGCCCCGGTCGAATCGGCGATGATTCCGGCAATGACTGCCTCATCGGTCCGCTAATAGTGCCTATTTGATGTTTCAAACAACCTAAAAACGCGAAGAACCCCAGCGTTTAAAGTTAAAATTTCGAGAGGCGAGCCTCGGGAGCCATGAAGCCATGGACCTCAATTGCGCGCGGGCCATTGCGGCGGGTGGCTGCCGAGCGGCATCGCCGGGCGGGCCCAGAATGCCGGCGTTTTCGACAGCGCCGCCGAATGGCGCACAGAGCGCAGCGGACCGAAGCCCGAGGGCACCTCTTCCACAAAGGGCAGCACTGCCTCGTCCGTCAAATCTGCGGTCTTAAATCCATCGGCGACGCGGCCGAGATTCCACAACCAGCGCCCGGTCTGCGCCAGCGACACGCGGACGTGCCAGCTGCCGCCTTCGCGCGACTGCCGCGCCCGCGCCATCATCGCGCCGAACGCCATCAAATGGCCGGTGGCGTGGTCGAGCATTTGCGCCGGCAATTCCTTCGGCCCGTCGACGCCGGCGGCCTGGCCTTCGGCGTGATTGAAACCGGTCGCGGTCTGCACCAGCGAGTCGAAACCGCGACGCTCCGCCCACGGCCCGGCATGGCCATAGGCCGACAGCGACACCGAGATGATGCCGGGGTTGATGTCGGCCGCGTCCTGCGGCGAGAAGCCGAGGCTTGCGAGCGCGCGGGGACGATAGCCTTGCGAGAAAATATCCGCCTGCGCCAGCAGGTCGCGCAAGCTGTCCCGCCCCTGCTCGCTCTTGAGTTCAATGAAGCTCGTCAGCTTGCCGCGGCCGTTATCGATGGTGAGCCAGGGGATCGCCGGCAGATCGGGACCACAGATCAACAGCACGTCGGCGCCATGCGCGGCAAGCGTGCGGCCCGCGACCGGGCCGGCGATCACCCGTGACAGATCGAGCACGCGTAGCCCGGCGAGCGGGCGGTCACCCGCGGGCCATGGTTTTGGGGCTGCCTCGCCGATTTTTTCGATTCTGATCGGCGGCAGCGCGGCAAGCGCCTTGGCTTGAGGCAGATCAGACCATTCGTCGTGCGGGCGCATCATCGCAACCACGCAGCCGCCGGCGTACGCCGCGGTCTCGAAGGCCTCGCCATCCCACTGCATCAGCGCGGCCTGAACATCGTCGCGCTCCGGCTTGCAGTCGAGGACCCTGCAGACGGCGTCGCGGTGATGCCGGAAATTGGTATGCAGCCGCACGAAGCGCCGGTCGCGGGTTCTGTAGATTCCGGCGATCGCGTCCCAGGTCGGACCCGGCGGCTTGCCATCGACGCGCAAGTAACGCTCGCTGCGGCGTTCGACGACCGCGTGACGCATATCGACCGCGACGCCTTGCGATTGCCCGCTGCGCAATTTCCAGACTTGCGCGGCAGCAAGTCCGGCCGCGGCAATGCTGGCCTGCGCCGCGGCGGCAACGCGAAACGACGACGGCAGTTGCGGCTCTTCGCCGGTCAGCATGACGGCATCGAGCGCGGCCGGATCGCCGCCGGCAGCGGTCCAGAGATCGGTCAGAATTTCGCGGGGACTTTGCATGACCGTCAATCTTGCCTAACGTTCGAAGTTCTGCCGCAGAGCTTGTTCGGTCCTGACTGAATCAGAACCGGGCTCCAGCTTTTTTGTTTTCACGCGTTTTCTTGACGCGGACCGGTACTCATTTTGCTCGAAAACGCTATAGCATGGAAGGAACTGCAATGGCCGCCATCGATCCCCTGACCGCCGGTGCCGTCTTGCTGGCGACGGCCGCGACCGATGCGGTCTATGTCATGTTCACCTCCGCCGTGGTAGCGCGCAAGCGCGTGCCGGCCGCGACGTGGAGCAGCGTCTGGTATCTGCTCTCATCCTACGCCGTGATCAGCTATACCGAAAACTGGGTCTATGTCGCTTTCGCGGCGGTCGGCTCATGGCTCGGCGCGTTTGTAACGATCACCTACCTGCACCGGCCGCCCGGCGGTCCGCCGGTCGGCGCGGCGCCGGAGTAATTTTATGAATTCAGTGGTCCCGAAATGATAGCTGGCACGTAGGTGGGAGATTGAAATGGATGATCGAACCGTGCGGGTGGCGCTGGAGCGCCATTGGGATGCTTCGGACGCGAGCGATTTCAAGGTCGAACATGAAATCTACCGCGAGGACGCTGTGCTTGATTATCCGCAATCGGGCGAGCGGATCCGCGGCCGGCACAACATTCAAGAGAGCCGATTCGTCCAGCCAAACAGGAAGCGCTTTACGGTCCGGCGAATTATCGGCAGTGGCGATCTCTGGATCACTGAATTCGTACTTGCCTATGACGGCATGCCATCTTACGCGGTGAGCATCATGGAATTCC
>Ga0105237_10003677_pt1 | contig 18071 bp, 17 predicted proteins | sample KBSC24metaG_FD_81520 | JGI IMG/M metagenome (GOLD analysis project Ga0105237, IMG submission 81520) | Corn rhizosphere microbial communities from Kellogg Biological Station, Michigan, USA - KBS C2-4 metaG | ecosystem: Host-associated > Plants > Roots > Rhizosphere > Soil | place: Michigan, USA... | reverse complement strand
GATCCGGAAATGCAGCGTAGATCCCACATTTTCAACAAGTTGGTGTATACTAAGGACAAGCGCGGAACACGCATCGCTGGCCAATTCTCTGGGAAGTTTTGGGCCTTATGCAACGTCGTAGTTCCGGCAGGATGTTACGCCGCGATGTATTGAGGGTTAAGGAATCATGCGAACAAAAGTCCTGGTAGGCTGCGCAGCCACCATACTGGGTGTTATTGGGATGTCAGGCCAGGCCCAGAAGCCTGCGGTTGCTATCACGGTGACCACCGCCGAGGCGGAAAAGGCGTTCTTTACTCAATATTGCTATGGCTGTCACAACCAGGCGGCCAAGGAGCGGGGCGTCGAATCTGCCTTGCGCATTACGCTGGACAGCCTGGATCCAGCCCACGTCGACAAGGACCCGGAACAGTGGGAAAAGGTTGTTCGTAAGCTCCGCGCGGGCATGATGCCGCCTTCGGGCATGCCCCGTCCGAAGCCGGAGTTCCTGGAATCGGCCATCGTTTTCGCTGAGAACGAGCTTGACCGCAACGCCAAGCTACATATTCCTCCCCCCGGACTGCATCGCATGAACCGCGCGGAATACGCCAACGCGATCCGCGATCTGCTGGACATTCAAATCGACTCGAGTAAGTTCCTGCCCTCCGACGATTCCACCCGCGGCTTCGATAACATCGCGGGCGCGCTGGGCATCTCGCCGACCCTGCTGGAGGGCTACGTCAGTGCCGCGGGCAAGATCAGCCGTCTGGCGATTGGCGACGTGAGCACTCCCACGCAGACCACTTACCGGGTGGCGGAAGACACCGATCAGGACTATCACATCGAAGGAATGCCCTTCGGCACCCGCGGCGGCATGATCGTGCAACACGAGTTCCCTGCTGACGGCGAGTACAGCATCAAGGTCACCCCCATCAGCAAAGGCAACATGGGCAATACCAACCCGTTCGGAGAAATCCCCGGTGAAAAGCTGGAAGTCCTTCTGGATGGCGAACGGCTGCATGTATTCGAGTGGGACCGGGACCGAGAGCGCGGAGACGGCACATTCGATTTCAAGTTCCCGGCCAAGGCTGGCCGCCACACGGTGGTGGTCACGTTCCTAGCGACCAATTATGCGCCGGGAACCGACCTGAACGAGCACTTCCTGCGCAGCACCATCGAAACCGGCGGACTGCCTGGATACCGTTTCTTCCCGCACGTCGGCAAGTTCGTCATCGACGGTCCCTACGACGCGAAGGGGGCGAGCGACACCGCTGCCCGCCGCAGAATTTTCGTGTGCAAGCCGGCCAATGCGGGTCAGGAAACCGCCTGCGCACGCCGGATCATCATGACTCTGGCGCGCCGGGCGTACCGCCGGCCGCTGAAGGATGCCGATACCGAAGTTCTCCTGGGCTTCTACCAGCGGGGACGTAATAACGGGACTTTCGACAACGGCATCGAGATGGCTCTTCGCCGCATCCTGGCCGACCCCGAATTCGTGTTTCGCCGCGAAGGCGAGCCCGCCACCCTGGCTGCCGGGCAAACCTACCGGATCAGTGACCTCGAACTGGCCTCGCGCCTTTCATTTTTCATCTGGAGCAGCATCCCCGACGATGAGTTACTGACGCTCGCCAGCCAGAACAAGCTGCACGACAACACGGTTCTGGAACAGCAAGTCCGCCGCATGCTCAAGGATCCGCGGTCGGAGCAACTGGTGAGCAATTTCGCCGGCCAGTGGCTCAGCCTGCGCGCCCTGCAATCGCAGACGCCGGTGCCATCCGTGTATCCGGATTTCGACGACGTTCTGCGCCAGGCCATGCGGAAGGAAACCGAGATGTTTGTGAACAGCGTGGTGCAGGAAGACCGTCCCGTAACGGATCTTCTGGATGCCAACTACACCTTTCTGAATGAGCGGCTGGCCGAGAATTATGGGATCCCGGGCATCTACGGGAGCAATTTCCGCCGGGTGGTGCTGCCCCCGGAATTCGACGTGCGCCGCGGACTGCTGGGCAAGGGCTCCTTCCTGACGATTTCCTCAAATCCCGACCGGAATTCTCCGGTCCATCGGGGCAAGTTCACGTTGCAGATTTTCCTGGGCGTGGAGCCTCCGGCTCCGCCTCCGAATGTCCCCGATCTCCCCAAGCAGGAAAGCGCCGTCCGCGGCGGCCTAAAGCCCACCATGCGCCAGCAGATGGAGCTTCATCGCAAGGACGAGCCCTGCCGGAGCTGCCACAAGATTATGGATCCCATCGGATTGACGCTTGAAAACTTCGACGGGATCGGTCAATACCGGACCCTCGATGACGGGAGTCCGATCGATCCGTCCGGCCAACTGGTGGACGGAACCAAGCTAAACGGTGTCGCCGATCTGCGCGCGGCGCTGGTCAAATACTCTCCGCAGTTCGTGCGTGTGGTCACCGAGAAGCTCATGATCTACGCGCTCGGCCGGGGGACGGAGTACTACGACATGCCGCTGGTGCGAAACATCGTGCACTCGGCCGAAAAAGACAAGTACAAGTTCTCTTCGTTGGTGATCGGCGTGGTGAAGAGCCAGCCGTTCCAGATGAATCAGAAGCTGGAGTCAAGCGGGAATGGGCAGGAACGCGCCTCCCGCTAGTGTTGAGAGATTTATAATTTAGATAGAGAGCGGAAACAATGTTCCTTACTAAGAAGCACATACCTCGACGGACGTTTCTGCGTGGCGCAGGCATTACCCTCGCGTTGCCCTTGCTGGATTCGATGATTCCAGCGCAGACGCCCTTAAGCAAAACCGCGGCAGTCGGCAAGACCCGTTTCACCGGCATTTTCGTGCCGCACGGAATGGCGCCGGGTTATTGGATCCCGGAAGGAAACATCCTCGACGCCAAGAAACTTCCGTCCATCATGGAGCCGCTGGCGCCCTACGTGGACCAGAGCGTGATCATTAGCGGTCTGTGGTCGAAGTCGGCCGAACCGCCTCCGGGAGTTACCGGCGCGGATCACTGGGTTGCGGCAGCCTTCCTGGCTGGCGAAAAGCCGAAGAAGGCCACCGGTTCGGATATCCACAACGGCGTCACTATCGACCAGATCATCGCCAATCATATCGGCCAGGAATCCTTGCTGCCGTCTTTGCAGCAGGCCATCGAAGATCCGGGCGCCAATTCCAGCAACTGCGGCGAGGGCTACAGCTGCGCTTACACCAATTCGATTTCCTGGGCCGCCACCAACCTTCCGCTGCCCATGGAGTTGAATCCTCAGGTGGTGTTCGAGCGCCTATTTGGGGACGTGCAGGCCAAGACGCCTCAAGAGCGCGCGGCACGCCGTGAGCAGGATCGCAGCATTCTGGATTCGATCACCGGCACCTTGTCCGCCTTCAAGAAAACTCTTCCACCGAGCGATCAACGCCGCGTCGACGAGTACGCCGACAGCGTGCGTGAAATCGAGCGGCGCCTGGAGATCGCGAAGAAAGCCAGCGGGACGATGGAAACGCGGGAAGGCATCGTGGTGCCCGCCGGCGTGCCGGATTCCTTCGACGAACACATCAAGCTGCAGTTCGACCTGCAAGCTCTGGCGTATCAGGGCGACATTACGCGCGTTTCGACACTGCTCTACGCCCGCGATCTGACCGGCCGCAGCTTCCCCGCCAGCGGCACCAACACCAGCTTCCATGGCGGTTCGCACCATGCCGAGAATCCGGATCGCATCCTCGATTATTCGAAGATCAACCGCTACCACGTGCTGTGTCTGGCCTACTTCCTGGGCAAGTTGAAGAGTATCCCGGATGGCGATGGCAATCTGCTGGATCACACACTGGTCCTTTACGGCACCAACATGGGCGATTCCAATCAGCACTTGCATTACGACGTGCCTTATATCCTGGCGGGCGGCGCAAGCGGCAAGCTCAAGGGTGGGCGTCACCTCCACTTCCCGACCAAGACGGTCACCACAGCCAATCTGCTGCTGAGCGTCCTGGATGTATTTGGAGTGAATCAGGATAAGATCGGTGACGATAGCACGGGCAGGCTCGCCGGGCTGCTGGTTTAGTTCGTCTCATTTGACAGTTCCACTGCTCATGCTCACGAGGTTATATTCACGATGAGAACATCGACGATGCGCATCCGACACGCCGTGGCAGCTGCGGCCGTAGTATTGATTCCGGTAATCTATCTTACGGTTCTGAATGCGGCTGACAGCCCGGTGGCGGATGCCGCCATGAAGGGCGATAAGGCAGCGGTGCAGACGCTGCTCAAGCAAAAGGCGGACGTGAACCTGCCGCAGGCCGATGGAGCCACCGCGATCCAGTGGGCCGCCTATCGCAACGACGTGGATATCGCCGACCTGCTGATCGCTGCTGGGGCGGATGTAAAGAAGCCGAATCACGATGGAGCGACACCCCTCCGGCTAGCCTGTATTAACGGAAGCGCACCCATGATCCAGCGGTTGCTCAAGGCGGGTGCGGATGCCAACGAGGTCAGCCCTAACGGCGAAACTCCGCTGATGTTCGCCGCGCGCAATGGCAACCCGGACGCGATCAAAGTCCTGATCGATCAGAAAGCCGACGTAAACGCGAAAGAGAAGCTGCGGGGCACGACTCCTTTGATGTGGGCTGCCGAACAGTCGCATCCGGAAGCGATCAAGTTGCTGCTCGCAGGCGGCGCGGATTACAAAGCTACATCCGCGTTCGACACCAAGGGCAATAAAGCGTATCTGGCACCCACAGTACGGCAGAGGTTGGAATCGACGCAGGGTGCGGGCGGGTTCGGGCAAGGCAAGCAGGGTCGTGGCGGCCAAGGCAAGCAGGGCGCCGCAGGTCGGGGCCAAGGCAAACAGGCAAAGCAAGCTAAAGCGGGCGATGGGGCTGCCACGGAAGAAGATCTGGTCGCCGCCGCCGATGCGGCCGCCGCTGAATTTTCGTTCGGCCGCACGCGCGACACCGACGGCGGCGGAATCACCCCGCTGGTCTTCGCCACCCGGCAGGACTGCATGGAATGCGTGAAGGAACTGGTCGAAGCCGGAGCCGACGTCAATCAGCAAACTCACTACGGCTGGACTCCCCTGCTCACCGCCACGCAGAACCGGCATTACAAAATTGGCGCATATCTGTTGGACCATGGCGCCAATCCGAACCTCAAGAATCACGGCGGCTGGTCGCCTTTGTATCTGGCAACCGATAACCGCAATATCGAGAGCGGCGACTATCCGGTTCGCAAGCCCGACATGGACCATCTGGACTTCATCAAATTGCTTCTCGCCAAGAACGCCGACGTGAATATCCGGGTATGCGGCACACAATCCACGGCCACGAACTGCGTCGGCGACAGCACGGAAACGCGCACCAACTTCACCATGCAGTGGCTCTTTGAGGATGGGGCCACGCCTTTCCTGCGTGCGGCGCAATCCAGCGATGTCGAGCTGATGAAGCTGTTGCTGGCGAAAGGCGCCGATCCCAAAATCGCCACGCAGCACAACGTCACGCCGTTGGCTGTCGCTTCAGGAATCGCGTGGGTAGAGGGCGTCACCTTCGAATGGTCACGCGAACAAAACGTCGAGACCGTGAAGATGCTGCTCGATCTGGGCCTCGATCCTAACATTCACGACGAAGACGGCCGCACGGCGCTTCACGGCGCTGCACACAAGGGCCGTAACGAGATCGTCCAGATGCTGGTAGATCACGGCGGCGATCTCCAGGCGCATGACAATGGAAGCCGCGATACGGTAAACGGCGCCATGAAGGGCCTGACCTGGGTTCCGCTGCATTACTCCCAGGGCTTGGTTCGCGTCGGCGTACAATCGGCCATTCCTCATCCGGAGACGGCCGCGCTCATCAAGAAGCTGATGGCGGATAAGGGGCTTCCGATCCCGCCCGACATCACGTCCTCGATCTGCCTGACCAAGGGCGTGAACGGCTGCCAGTAATCAGACCTGCAATAGAACCTTTCCGCTAGTCGCGCGGCCTTCCAGGTCGCGATGTGCCTCGGCCGCGTCACCCAGGGCATATTCGCGGTCGATACGCAGGCGCAGCTTACCCTCGGCGATCCACCGGAACACATCGCTCGAGCGCCAGGCCAGTTCCTTCGGATCCGAGATGTGCGTGTTCAGCGTGGGACGCGCGAGGAACAGCGAGCCCCTTGCCGTTAGCCCGCGCGTGTCGAACGGTTCGATCTGGCCGCTCGATACGCCGAAATGGACCATCATGCCGCGCGGCTTCAGGCAATCCAGCCCCTTCAGGAACGTGGCCTGGCCGACGGAGTCGTAGACCACGTCGACGCCGGCCCCAGCCGTGAGGCGTTTCACTTCGGCGACCCAGTCCACCTGGTCATAGAGAATGGTTTCGCCCGCGCCGGCTTCACGGGCTAGCTCGGCTTTAGCGGGAGTCCCGACCGTGCCGATGGCACGCGCGCCCAGCATCATCGCCATCTGCACCAGCAGCCGTCCGGTACCGCCCGCGGCCGCATGAATCAGCGCGGTGTGGGCCGCCTTGAGCGGGAATGTCGAGTGCGACAGGTAGTGGGCGGTCATGCCCTGGAGCATTGCGGCTGCGGCTGTGCGGAAATCGATGCCGTCGGGGATGCGGACCAACATGCGCGCCGGCACCGCTGCGTATTCCGCGTACGATCCGCGGACCATGCACCAGGCGGCCCGCTCGCCGGGCTTAAACGAGGGCGCATTCGAACGTTCGACAGTCCCCGCGCCTTCCGACCCCAGGACAGCCGGCAGCGGAATCTTGTTGATGCCGCTGCGCTGGTTGAGGTCCGTGAAATTGACGCCCGATACAGCGACTTTCACCAGCACCTCGTCTTTCTGCAGCTCGGGAACCGGGCGGTCGCCTATTTGCAAAACTTCCGGACCGCCGGTCTGGTCAATGTACACGGCTTTCATTTAGATCCCTCGAAAGACTGGTTTTCGTTTTTCGAGGAACGCTTGGCGGCCCTCGCGGTAATCGGCGCTCTCAAAACACCGTCTGGCCAGAGCGTCACACGCGGCGACGTCGGGATCGTCGCTCCGCAATTCGCGGACAATGCGTTTTACCGCGCGGATTGTCAAAGGAGCATTTCCAGCGATCGTGGCGGCCAAATCGCTCACATAGCTTTCGATCTCCGGGTCCGGCACGACGTGATTCACAAGACCAATTCGCTCGGCTTGCGCGGCATCAAACTGGCGCGCGGTCAGCAGCATCTCCGTTGCGAACTGCGGGCCAACCAGATCCATGATGCGCCGCACATTCGCATATCCATAGCCCAGGCCGAGCTTGGCCGCCGGAACCGCAAAGCGGGCGGCATCATTGGCGATGCGCAGGTCGCAGCACACGGCGATGCCCACGCCCCCGCCCAAGCAATAGCCGCGGATCATAGCGATGGTCGGCTTCGACGATTCCCCCAGCGCCTGCCCGAACCGGTCCACCGCAGCGTTGTACTCGAGCACCGCATCGGCCGAGGCTCGTTCACTTTCGAATTTAGAAATATCGGCCCCCGAGACGAACGCCCTGCCGCCCGCACCCGTGAGTACGATCACGCGCACGGTGGCATCTTCTTCGAACTGATCGAGCACTGCCGTCGCCGCTCGCCACATGTCGAGCGACATGGCATTGTGACGCTCGGGCTGGTTGAACGTAAGCGTCCCGATCGGCCCGTTCGTTGCTGAAAGTATTTTATCCACGCTATACGATTTCCCTGCTCCGAAGATCTGCGATTTCCGCAGGCGCAAGACCGAGAGATCCGAGAATCTCATCCGTGTGCTCGCCCGGTTCCGGCGGCCGCCGCCGCAACTCATGTGGCGTGCGCGACAGACGCACTGCCTGCGCAACCACCTTCAGCGGATGATAAAACGGTGAGTCGATCTCATCTACCATCTTCAAATGTTCCACTTGCGGATCGGCGAACACCTGATCGACGGAATAGATCCGTCCACACGGCACACCGGTGGCGTTCAGACGTTCGATCCAGGTGGCGCTGTCCGCCGACGCCAAATGCCGCTCGATCTCCGCCGTCAGCACGTCGCGATTTTCGGAACGCTGGTCGGCATTTGTGTATCTGGGGTCTTCGAGAAGCTCCGGAGCCCCGATGGCGGGGGCTAGCCGCTCCCACATTTTCTGGCCGCTGGCTCCGATATTGATGTGGCCGTCGGCGGTCTTAAACGCTCCCGTCGGAATGTACAGCGGATGGTTGTTGCCCGCCTGCTTCGGCACCTCGCCCGCGTTCAGCCAGCGCGAGGCTTGGAAATCCAGCATGAAAATCTGCGCGGCCAGCAGCGAAGTGGTCACCCACTGCCCCTCTCCCGAAGTCTGCCGCTCGATCAACGCCAGTAGGATGCCTTGCGCACACAACAGGCCCGCCGACAAATCAGCAATGGGTGTGCCGGCTCGCACCGGACCCTGCCCCGGAAGCCCGGTCACCGACATGAATCCGCCCATGCCTTGAGCGATCTGATCGAAACCCGGACGGTCGCGATACGGACCATCTTCGCCGAATCCGGAAATGCTGGCGTAGATCAGGCGCCGGTTGACCGCGCGCATCGCAGGATAATCGATGCCCAGCCGACGTTTCACCTCGGGCCGATAATTCTCAAGCATCACGTCGGCATTTTCGGCCAGCCGCTTCAGAATCGCGACACCCTCTGGTGTCTTGAGATTAAGCGTGAGGCTGCGCTTATTGCGATGCAGATTCTGGAAATCGGGACTATGGCGCTCGCCGCCTCCAAATGGATCGACGTCGTCCTGCGCGGGCTGTTCGACCTTGATGACGTCGGCGCCCCAGTCGGCCAGTTGGCGCACCGCGGTGGGCCCCGAACGCACGCGCGTCAGATCCAGCACGCGAATGGAGGCGAGTGGTCCCATGCTTCGGCTATTATAAAGGGTCGCAAACATATGGGCAGACGCGTCAGCATTGAAATACCGGGGTTCGAGCACGATAATCCCATTCCAGCGGCGTGCCGAGTCGGACCCTTTCTAATCACCAGCGGCGTGTCGGGCAAGGAGCCGTACACCGGCAAATATCCCGAGGGCATCGAGGCGCAATGCGCGCAAATGTTTTCCTCGATTCGCGAAATCCTAAAGGCCGCTGGCGCCGTGCCGGAGGACATCGCGAAAATCAACGTGTGGATCAAGGATCGCGCTCTGCGTCCGCACGTCAACAAGGAATGGCTGGCGATGTTCCCTGATCCGCACTCGCGTCCCGCCCGGCATACGTTTCCGGCGCCCGATCTGCCCCCGGGGATGATGGTCCAATGCGAAGTGATGGCGTTCATTAAGGAGAGGACCGAATGATCATCGATATTCATGCCCACGTCTGCGCGGCTCCGGAGCTGTACCAGTGGAAGGCGAACCAAATGTCGGCGCGCGGCGCGCATGGGTTCGCGCCCAAGAAATTCGCCGACGAGTGGGTGCGCGATCATCCCGACACCAAGCGCAACCTGCGCGTCATGGACACCGTTGGCACAGACGTGCAGTTCCTTTCGCCCCGGCCTTTCCAGCTCATGCATGCGGAAAAGCCGGTCAAAATCATGGAAGCTTGGGCGGTGGCGAACCACGATTACATCGCCCAGCAGGTCAAAGCTTTTCCCAACCGCTTTCAAGGCGTCTGCGCCATCCCGCAGGCTCCCAGCGCGCCGATCACTCTCGGCTTCCCGGAAATCGATCGCTGCGTTAAGGATCTCGGATTCATAGGACTCTTGATCGATACCGATCCGGGCGAAGGCGACAACAGCACGCCCACGCTCGGCGACGAATACCGGTATCCGCTGTGGGAAAAGATGATCCAGCTGGATCTACCCGGCCTGATTCATTCCACGGGCTGCAAGCACGGACGCGAGAACTATAGCCAGCATTTCGTCACCGAAGAGAGCCTCGCGATTCTTTCCATCGTCAATTCGCGCGTGCTGCAGGATTTTCCGAAGCTAAAGATTATCGTTTCGCACGGCGGCGGATCCGTCCCCTATCAAATCGGCCGCTGGCAGGCCGATTATGTCCTCAAAGGTGGCGGCACCGTGGACGAATTCAATCGGCGACTGAGCATGCTGTACTTCGATACCTGCTTGCATGCGCGCAAATCACTCGAGCTGCTGCTGGACATTGCAGGCAGTGGGCACGTGATGTTCGGGACCGAGAATCCAGGCTCGGGATCGGCTCCTAACCGGGAAACCGGAAAGCCCTTCGACGACATCAAGCCGCTGATCGATGCGATCCAGACGCTTACGGACGAGGACCGCCGCAACATCTTCGAGGACAATGCCCGCCGGCTGTTCTCACGATTGAAAATCCCGCGATCTCAAGAAGTTCAAACGGTATCGAGGTAGCAGTATGGCTAAGATCACCTTCGGGCTCGGCACTTCGCACGGCCCCATGCTCTCGATCCCACCCGAGTACTGGCAAGATCGTGTCTCGTTCGATCGCCAAGCGCGCCATTTCTATAAGGGTAAGACCTACACATTCGACGAAATGGTGACCTTGCGCAAGGACGCCAACCTTGCCGGTCAGATCACGTCCGAAGTGATGCTGGAACGGCACAACCGCAACCAGAATGCGATCCGTCAGCTCGCGGATTATTTCGATCAGCATCGCCCGGATATTGCGGTCGTGGTCGGCAACGACCAGATGGAGATTTTCACCGATCAGCATGTTCCGGCATTCGCTGTTTTTTGGGGCGATCACGTGGAAGGGCATCCTCGCCCGCCCGAGTTTCTCGCCAAGCTCAACTCAGCCGTGGCGCGCGCCGAGGCCGATCGCACACCATCGGTTCACACCGATTACCCTTGCTCTCCCGAGCTCGGCAAGCACGTCATCCAAAGCGTGATCACCGACGGCTTTGACGTGTCGCAGCTCACCCAGCTGCCGACCGGCGAGATCGGATCGAACGCCGTGCCGCACGCGTACGGGTTCGTCTACCGCCGCATCATGCGCGACAAAGTGCCCACGCAGGTGCCGGTGCTCGTGAATACGTTCTATCCTCCCAATCAGCCGCCTGCTGGCCGATGTTTCCAGTTCGGGCGGGCACTCGCACGTGCGATTCAGTCTTGGCCGGGAGACACGAAGGTCGCCTTCATCGCATCGGGCGGCATGACGCATTTCGTCCTTGACGAATCTTTCGATCACGAACTACTTGACGCGATGCAGGCGGGCGATGCAGCCAAGCTGGCCAGCATCAACGAAAATATGTTCCAGGCGGGGACCTCCGAGATCAAGAATTGGATCGTGGTCGCGGGCGTCATGGCGGAGGCTGGACTCAAAATGAGTCTGGTCGATTACGTTCCTTGCTATCGATCCGAAGCGGGGACCGGCAGTGCGATGGGCTTTGCCCGCTGGTGCTAACGTAAGGAAGGCGTATGTACCGGCTGCTTTCCTGTGTCCTCCTACTAGCCCAGTTTGCTGGAGCGCAGCAGCTCCAGAAAATCACGATCAACTACGCGACGCGCACCGGCCAAGTCTGGCCTCTTTACATCGCCAAAGAAGGCGGTTATTACCAAAAGTACGGGCTCGATGCGAATCTGGTTTTCGCCATTCATCCCGCAGGCATCGCCATGGTCGTCAGCGGCGAAGCGGTGATGACGCCCTACACGCTCGAACAGTCCATGACGGCGGCCTATAAAGACGGATCGCTGATCGTTCTGGGGAGCCCCTTCAAGAAGAGCCTCTTCGCCCTCATGGCGAGCAAGGACATCAAGCGCGTTCAGGATCTCAAGGGGAAGCGCATCGGCGTCAGCCAGGTGGGCGATGCGCCCTACAACTACACCAATGGCCTGATCGCCAAGGCTGGTCTAAAGCCTCGCGACGTCCAGTGGGTTCCCACCGGCGGCGACGTCAGCACTCGCGCTACGGCTCTGCTGAGCGGACGCGTTGACGCTACCATGATTACAGCGCCGGTGTACTTTAAGATCGAGGAGCAAGGCTACACCAACCTCGGTAACATTAGCGATTACGAAGACATCTACGCGCCCTCGGTGTACTTATTCCGGAAAGCCATCATCGCGGCCAATCCCAAGCTGCCAGAGCTGCTGATGAAGGCTCACGCCGAAGCGATCAAGCGTTTCTACGAGGACAAGGCGTTCGCGCTGAAGGCGTATCAGACCTGGGACAAGCAGGATCCGGCTGAGCTTGAGCGCACCTACGATCACTACAAGGAAGTCAACACTTACGAACGCGTGCCCTATCTTCCAGCTGCCGCGGTGAAATATATCCTCGAGCATGTTGCCGATCCTCAAATCGCCGCGCAGATGCGGGCCTACGATTTTCACAAAGTGATCGACAACAGCCTGGTCGATCGCCTGGTGAAAGAGGGCTTCTTCGAGGGCATTTTTGGGCCTGGCATCAAGACCGAAGAAGATCGCAAGGCCAAAATCGCGTTCCGATAGCGGGTTAGAGTCTGAGGATCATGTGGTCCTCGTCAATGTACCGATCCCCAACCATCAAGGCTTCCGGCTTCGTTCCGTAGGACCGAAAACCCGCACTCACGTATAGCCTGCGAGCGGCTGGCTGGCTCGCGGTCACAGAGAGGTGAACACTGCGCAGGTCGGGTATCGTTCTGGCCCTTGTCAAAGCTTCCTGGATCAATGCCGCTCCTACGCCCTGACCGCGGCAGGACGGCGCAACGAACATCCCCCAGATCCCACCGGTGTGACGCCGCTTCAATCGCAGTTCCCGATAGAATCCGACCATCCCTACCAGATCGGAACCGGCAAAAGCGCCAATCACGAAGTTCTCGTCTCCGCCATCGCGGAGCCTGTTTGCCATTCCCTCCAGGGAGGTTTGGCGATGCTCCTCCGCTGATTCGCCGAAAGCTTCCGGTACGGATTCCAGAGCTTGCAGCCTTAGCTTCCAGAGCGCTTCGACATCTCGTTCGGCTAAGCGCCGCATTTCCATTTCTTCAGAATACCCGCGTCACGACTGCCGGCGATGCCGCTGGGGCTACAATGTAGGACACGAGATGAGAATGGGTCGTATCCGAGCTGCCCTTGTAACAACGGGCCTTCTGGGGCTGGCGGTAGCGGCATTTTCCCAGGGATTCGGCCGGTTTCGTGGCTTTAGCTCCGAAGCTCCCGAATCGGAGTTCCCGGCCAACGCCGAATTCCACTTTCTGCGCGTCGAGTATCAAGACGATCGGGGCGGCGGATTCGGCGGATTCAGACAAGTTTCGCGCCGCGGAAGAGCCTCAGGATGGTGGGCGCAGGATTGGCCCGATGCCGATGAACACTTCACCAAAGGCGTTCAGCGGCTGACGCGGATCGACGCAGGGAATCCGCAGCATGTGTCCCTTAAGGACGAGAAGCTGTTCGACTATCCGTGGATCTACGCGACCCAGACTGGCTACTGGGAGCTATCCGATCAAGAGACTTCGCAGCTCCGGGAATATCTTCTGCGCGGCGGCTTCATCATGACCGATGATTTCTGGGACCAGAATGGACCGCAGGAATGGCAAGTCTTCGCGGAAGCCATGAACCGCGTGTTGCCGGGCCAGCCCATTAACGATATCGGGCTCGACGATTCGGTCATGCACGTCCTTTACGATATCCAGCAGAAAGATCTGATGTTCATACCGGGGTCGCGCCATCTAGGTGGGGACGGCAGGGTTTATCAACCCCCCGGCACCAAGTCCGCGTGGAAGGCGATGTATGACCCCAAGAATCGCATGGTGGTCTCCGTCAATTTCGATACGGACATCGGGGACGCCTGGGAGTTCGCCGACGTTCCTTACTACCCCGAGGGAATGACCACGCTGGCCTACCACTACGGAATCAATTATCTGATGTACGCCATCACGCACTAGGGCTTGGTAGGGAAACCAGGAGTCAACGAATAATTAAGGACGGACGCCCGTGTCCGCCGTCTGGCTCAGTTCCGACTTCTTGTACTTCGGCTCGCTCAAATAACCCTGGATGTGATCCTTGCCAATCTGATTCACCACCAGTTCCATGGGCTGCGGGCGGTCTCCTGTATTGATCCAGATCGTCTCGTAAAGGTTGACGCCTCTTTTCTGCAGTTGGTTGTCGTCCACCAGCATGTTCATATCGAAACGCTTGTGCTTGGTATCCGCCTTCCGCAGGGATAGCCGGAGCGGACCAACGCGCTCGAACTGTTTGGACTTGTTCAGCTCGAATTCGTAATAATTTCGTTCGCCGCGCTTCTGGAGTGCCACCAGCTCGTCGTGCGTCCGCGCGATGGAATCTGAAAGTTCGTCACGAGTGTTACTCAGAGCACCATTAAGATTGTCGCGAGTCTTATCCAGATCTTCCCTCGTGCTCGCAAGTTGCTTTTGTTGATCTGACAACTGGCCCTGGAGTTCTTTGAAGCGAGGATCATCGCGAAGCTTGGTGCGTGGCGTTACGTCTTTAGAGGCTCTCAGTGGGCGAGGCTTCGCAGGCTGAGTCCGTGCGATGGGAGCAGACACTGCCGGTGCGCTCTTGAATTCGTCCATACGCTGGGTTAAATCCTGAATCCGGTTCTGAAGTTGCGCCAACGTGTTGCTGAGAGTCTGATTGGTTGCAGCTAGTTCCTGTGTCTGCCGTTTTTCCCGATATAAGTACGCAGTGCTGATCAGCGCCGCCGCGGCGAGTACGGCCATCAAGATGTAGACGGGCCAATTCGGACGGGTCGAAACAGGTACAGATCGATCGTCAGGCTCCATCGCTCACACCTCCAGAGGGGCGGAGTTTGCAATTGTGATGCCAGCTCTAAGTTATTGAATCTTGGCGCGAGGAGTGAATCACGGCGCGGAATTTACCTGACCGATTCCGGAAAAACTTGCGGCTTACGGAAGTCGGATATTCTGCTCGCCACAGACCTCGAACAGGCTCAAAACGTTGGTGATGCTGAACAGTTGCCGCACGCGCGCGCTCAGGTTGATTACCTCCAACCGCCCGCCCGCCGTCTTGATCGAAACATACAGTCCAATGATGGAACCGAGACCGCTGCTGTCCATGTAGCCAAGATCGGTCAAGTCCAGCACGATCCTTTTAGAGCGGGGAATCAAGCCTCGCACCTCAGCCTGCAGTGTTCCCGTCGAGCTGGTGACCAGCTTGCCCGAACATCGCACGATGCTGGTGTCGCCTTCCGTAGATGTGACTAGCGTCAACTGGGAAACCGGCTTAGCGGCGGAGGTCTCGAGAGCCATGCCTCCTATCATATGAGAAACGACTGAGAAACGATCGAGAAACGACTGAGCAGCGATGTTACGACAGAGGTGTTATCCTCTGGAGGGATTTGATCGCTCTATGAGCCGCCGACACATCCTGTTCCTGCTGGCGGGCGGTGCCCTCTTCGTCGGATCGCTGTGTGCATGGCAGCGCGAGTTTCGCGAGTATCCGGCCATCGAGTACAATAATTTCCCGCTGCCCGAGGGTGCTCAGCGACCGGCTGAATGGGTGTTCGCGCGGCTGATGTATCCGCCGGCGCCCACCGCGCGCTTCGATCGGTCGGGCCGGCGTGGTTGGGCCCATGGCATGTCCAGTTGGACGCAGGATTACCCTCGCGCGGATCGTCATTTCCTCACGGCAATCACGCGCCTCACGCGCATCGACGCACGTCCTGTGGAGCAACCGGTGAACCTGGATGATGAAGACGACGTTTACAACTGGCCCATGGTCTATGCCGTGCGGCCGGGCGAATGGGATCTGACCGACAAGCAAGCCGCCAAGATGCGCGATTACCTGGCGCGTGGAGGCTTCTTCTGGTGTGATGATTTTTGGGGACCGTTTGAGTGGGACGTCTTCATGCAAAGCATGGGTCGCGTTCTGCCGGGGAAGACCCCCGTTGATATTCCTGAAGAAGACACGGCGTTTCACATCCTCTACGATCTGAACGACCGTTTCCAGATTCTGGGCGCCTGGGGTCTGTATGGCCGCGGCGCGCAGAACGGCGGCGACACACCCTATTGGCGCGCCATCTACGACGACAAAGGCCGGATTGAGGCAGCCATCACGCCCAACTCGGATTTGGGTGACGCGTGGGAATACGCCGACGACCCCGGCTATCCGGAGCGGTACTCACACTTGGCCATCAACATCGGGGTCAACTACGTGATGTACGCTTTAACGCATTAGGGCTGGGGCTGGCAGTTTCGCTGCCAAAGGGTTTAAGCCACGCCTGGCATGCGGATCAGCGAGGCACCCGGCACGGAACTGGAGAATTCCTTATCGGCCATGACAGCTTCCAGATTTCGCAAACCCAGGCAGGCGTGTTCGCGGGCTAAAGCTTCCGCGCGGCTTCCCTGGCGTTTCTCAATCGCTTCGATGATCGCGTGGTGATGATCTTGGGCGATAGTGAGCAGTTCCTTGGCCTTGGGCAGTTTGAGCCGCGCAAACACTGTGGCGCTGGGCGACGCGAAGGGAAGAGACAGCAGGCGATCCACCGTCCTGCGCAGCATGGGACTCTTCGCCAAGTCGATCAAAGTTGAATGGAAGGCCTCGTTCAAATCCAAATACGTTGCGAACGAATCAATGGTGGGCACCAGCTCGGGAGCGAGAGGCATCACCAGCTCCAGTTCCTTTTGGAGGGTGTGAAGACCGGCGACTTCGCGCCGGTCCTGCAACCTTTCCGCCGCCAGCCTGGCTGCCGCGCCTTCCAGAACACCGCGCATTTCGATGGTGTCGTATACGTCGGTCAAAGTGAAGGCGCGCACCACGAAGCCGCCGGTCGGGACAACTTCGAGCAGGCCCTCGTTCGCCAGACGGTCGAGGGCCAGCCGGATAGGGGTTCGCGAAACGCCTAGTCGCGCGACCAGGGGAAGCTCCGATAGGCGCTCTCCCGGCTGAAAATCGCCGCGCAAGAGCATCTCACGGAGGTTCAGGACGGTGCGCCCCGTCTGAGAAGACAATTCCGGGGCACTATTAGCTCCTATTGGCACAATGTAGGGAATCTTAACACAGTGCTAAAAGCGCCTGCCATGACTTTCCAGACATGCCTGAAGCGCCGCGAGTTGACTGGGAAGGCACGGAGAAAATGGTTCGCCGCGTGGAAGCGGCAGGATGTCCTGTACTGGTATGGACGTGGGAAGCCGGCTTCCGGTACTGGTGGATGGCGGTTTCAGGCGGGACGGACATCTACGGGTTGACGGCGTTCGGTCAGGAGGGCGTAGAGCGCGTCCTGAATATGCTGGCCGGAGAATTGCGTCGAACCATGCAACAGTGCGGGACTCCAGCCATCAGGGACATCACGCGGGCGGCGGTCAAAAGTAGCTAGAATTGGTTTGGTTGTGTCGCGTTAAAAACCACTAGGAGAATAAAAATACGATGCGAGTGACCCGGTTTCTGATGGCTCTGGCGCTGGTCGTAGCAGCCGGCGGCGGCGCCATGATCGCCCAGGACAAAGGGGGCAAGGGCGGCGGCAAGGGCAACGGAAAGGGCAAGGGTCCCAGTCTTCCTCCGATGGTAAAGATGACGATCGCGGGATTCGCCGACGGAGGAAAAATTCCCACCGCGAATACCTGTGCTGCCGGCCAGGGGGTTCCCTCCCCCGCCATTAGCTGGACCGCGGGTCCCGCTGGAACCATGAGCTATGCCCTGATCCTGCACGATCCGGATCCGGTGATTGCCGGCTCCGCGACCAATGACGTCCTGCACTGGGCCATCTTCGACATTCCTGGCGATTCGACCAGCCTCCCAGCGGGTGTGCCGAACATCGCTGATCTTCCCAGCGGCGCCAAGCAGCCTAACAATATCGCGGGACAGCCCGGATATTTCGGTCCGTGCCCTCCGGCCGGCCACGGCGATCATCACTACACGTTCGAGATCTATGCTCTCAGTGCGAAGCTCGGCCTGCCGGCCAGCACCTCGCGCGCGGATCTGATGAACGCCATGAACGGCAAGGTTCTCTCGAAAGGCGTATACATCGGGATGTTCGGGCAACAGTAGATCCATGTCGTTTTCCCGGCGTACTCTGATCGCTAGCGCGGCGCTTGTCCCGGTCGCCGCGCTGAAGTCTCCTGGACAGCAATCGGAGCACGCCTTAACACCAGCGCAGCTTCGAACGCTCGAAGCGTTCATCGACCGTCTGATTCCGCGCGATGAAAACGGTCCCGGCGCGGTGGACGCGGGGGCGCAGAACTATATCGATCGGCAACTGGCCGGATATCTTAGGGACGAAAAGGACACGTTCATCGCCGGCCTGGAGGCGGTGGATGCGTATGCTCGCCGGG
>Ga0105237_10003672_pt1 | contig 18079 bp, 15 predicted proteins | sample KBSC24metaG_FD_81520 | JGI IMG/M metagenome (GOLD analysis project Ga0105237, IMG submission 81520) | Corn rhizosphere microbial communities from Kellogg Biological Station, Michigan, USA - KBS C2-4 metaG | ecosystem: Host-associated > Plants > Roots > Rhizosphere > Soil | place: Michigan, USA... | reverse complement strand
GACAGCACCGGGGCAGCGACTGCCGACCGGCGTACACGGGTCATTTTCATTCCTGATACGGATAGGGTCCAGCTGATGCTGGAGAGAAAATAGCACCTGCAATATTCGGATAATGCCGGTCATTCTGCGGCTGTTTAATAGACGAGGTGTACATTTTTCTATTTAACATAATGTTAATTATAAGACAAAAAGAAAACCCAGGGCCAGCCTGGGTCTATATGGTCAGAGGTTAGTAATACATTGTTATTCAGGGTCTTTTCCAATCAGCTCAAAACGGGCCGTTGAAAAAATACTTGCAGGCTTTGGCTGGACGGTCCATTCAACTACCGCACCGGCATGCGAACCTCTCGGTCCAAAAAATGTACGAAAACTACCGGTCTGACGAGTCCTGGATATCTCGTGCAGGATATATTCCAGGTCCTTCCTGCAGTCTTCTCCAACCAAACGGCTAAAATGACGCCCGGTGACATCGCGTACCGGGAACAGTTTCGGATCGGCATCCACCACCTTAAAGGAAAGTATGGTACCCCTTTTATTCACAACCAAAGAATATCGGGTCATGGTACTTGCTTTTTACTACATGTATGTATCGACTTACATGCCATTTTTTAAATGATTAATAATCAACGTGAATTATCGCGCCTTATTATATAGAATTTCTAAATTTTAGAAAAACGTCCAAAAATGGGAGTATTCCCATTGCTAAACCTATATGAAATCACCTAAAAAGCCAGTTAAAAGATCAGTCATTATACCGATATTGTCGGAATGATTGTCGTTATTCAATGCAAGGATCAGGTCGGACTCGTGGCCGCCATATCAGGCGTCCTGGCCCGGGGACAGCTTAATATCATGTCCCTTCGCGAGCACGTCGACCCCACAGAAAATCGTTTTTTTATACGTGTCGAAGTGGATCAGGAGACGCCGATGGAACATCTCCGTGAAAAGCTGTCTCCTCTTCTTCCCCGGGATGCTGTTATCTCCATCAATCCTCAGCCGGAGAAAAAGATTGTGGTGATGGTGACAAAGGAATACCATTGTCTATCCGATATCCTCGTCCGCAATCACTTTAAGACATTGGGCGCCTCTGTCCAGCATGTCATCGGCAATTATCCTGTACTGGAAGATATCTGCAGGAGATTTGAGATCCCCTTTTCTCATATCTCCCATCAGCAAATGGAAAAAGAAGTTTTTGAACAGCACATCCTGGATATCCTGCTCCGGTATCAACCCGACTATATTGTCCTGGCAAAGTTCATGCGCATCCTGTCCCCTGCCTTTATACAGGCATTCCCCGCCCGCATCATCAATATCCATCACTCTTTTCTCCCGGCATTTGTCGGCGCCAACCCTTACCGCCAGGCATTCGAGCGTGGTGTCAAGCTCATCGGCGCCACCGCACATTTTGTCACCGACCAGCTGGACGAAGGTCCTATCATCGCGCAGCAGATCATACCCGTAAGTCACTCTTATAGTGCCGCAGATATGATGCGGTCCGGCAAAGAAATAGAGACATCCGTTCTGGCCAAGGCGCTCCGGCTGGTATTCGATGACAGAGTATTGGTGTATAAAAATAAAACGGTGGTATTCGAGTAACTATTTTCCGGGCAAGCCTACTAACGGTATATGCTCGAATTTACACAGCTTGAAAAATCATACGGCTCACGCCCGATCTTTTCTATCCCTTCCTATCGCCTGGATCGGGGTGCATATTGGCTGCAAGGCCCCAACGGTTCGGGAAAGACAACGTTGCTGCGTATCATCGCGGGTGTCATTTCCTTCAAGGGTGACATTCTTCTCAAAGGACATAGCCTTCGTCATGATCCCATCGCCTATCGTCGCGCGATCAGCTGGGCTGATGCAGAGCCCCGGTATCCTGCCTTTCTCACGGGCAATGACCTGCTGTCATTTTACCTTTCTGTTCGAAAAGCATCTATTTCCCAGGCGGAGCAGCTTGTATCGGCCTTCTCCATGACGTCTTACATCTCTACCCGCATCGGCTCCTGGTCCGACGGCATGATCAAAAAACTATCCCTGGTGCTGGCTTTTCTTGGCACCCCTTCCCTCATCGTGCTGGATGAGCCGCTTGTTACCCTCGATGCAACCAGCATACAATTGTTATATGAAATGATCCGCGACCATCGCGGTCAGGGTCACAGTTTTTTATTTACATCTCATCAGGATATAGCTATGTCATCCATGCCTATAGATAAGAAGATCGTCATCCGGGATCAAATCATCGAAACCTTGACCATTGTATGAACCAGCCTCGCTCAATTTTGTGGAAAGCGCTGATCTGGCAATTTTACACGCAAAATGCGGGCTTCTTTCTTTTCTTTTTCCTGTTCTTCTTTGGCATCGTCGCACCCTCCCAGCAACTGGCTTATCACTATGCCATTATTCTTGGTATACTCCATACGCCGGCACTACTGGTCCTGGTGCTTTTTTGCTGGCTGTTGTACGCTATAAAATGCATCCGATGGATCATCAGCGTCCAGCAAAGTCCGGATCATGTCTTTTTGGGTGTATTGCCGCTTGTGGGAAGGATAAGAGCATTCCGTCTGCTGTTGGAAGTGCAGATCGTCTTTTTTCTGCCCGTTCTGCTATATGCCCTGGCCGTCATCGCCATAGCCTTTATTCAGGTCGCATGGGTCGTTGCCTCCCTTATCGGCTGTTTTATAGTATGGGTTTGCCTGATCAGTGCGGCACTGTACTGGTATGAGCTTTTTTACCCGGGCAGATTGATCCGAATGCCTCTTCTGCACAGGAGAGCCACGCGAAAGGAATACATACCTTACTGGTCCTTTTTAGTCCGCGGCCTGCTGGCGCAGCATAAAACCCTGCTGGCTGGCATCAAGCTTTTTGGTTGCGGGATATTGTACCTGTTGTTGAAAATACAAACGCCGGACGATTACGATATTCGAATGCCCTTTCTGGTTTTTAGTATAGCGCTGCTCGGACATGGCGTACTTATATACGAGACACGCGGGATGGAGGAAGAGAGATTGCTTTTCTATCGTAGCATGCCGGTGCCCTTATTCAAACGCCTGCTGCAATACATGATCTTTTACCTCCTGGTATTCCTACCGGAAATAATTACCATCGGCTGGTTAATGCCTGATCATATTCGGATCAAGGATGCGCTTGGATTCGTATTGGCTGGATATAGTACCTTATTGCTTTTGAACAGCTGGCTGTTTATTGTCTCGTTGCAACGCAGCGATTTTATAAAACTAAGCCTTGGAGTCTTTGGGATATTGTACTTCGGCGTTCTGTCAGGTGGCCTGATCTTGTTATCAGGGCTCTTTTTACTAACGGCTGGGAGCCTGTTTTTCGGGGGATATTGTCGAAAGGACGGATAGAGGAAGAAAGAACTACTTCATGTTCACGATAGAAAGAGATGTAAGGTCGGTGCTGGAGGCAGGAATAACTACATTGTCTTTGGAGAACTCTTCAGAATCCTGCATTTTGATGGACATTTCATGATTCTTCTGTGATTTGACGGTTACAACAGTTTCCATGCGATCGCGGTGGATACCCAGACCCTGGATGGTCACGAAATACTTCCCTTCAGGTATGCCATCGATGACAACATTGCCATTCTCGTCAACGGAGAACACTTTGTAAATGACACCGGCGCCTGTGTGATTGCAACGGTCGAAAATGATCAGCACGGAATCCTTGTGTGCTTCAGCGGGGGCCAGATTGTTGAACTTGAATTCAACTGAACCTGCTTTTACGGCAGCCTTGTCGGCTTTGTGGCCCTTGTCGGCATGCGCTGCCAGGCTGAACAGCAGGCAGGCAAGATAAAGGTAGATCTGTTTCATGGGGGGCGAATTTGTATAAGTATATCCAACCCCTATGCCACTAATCAATATATTGTAAATGAACTAATTAAGTATGCCAAATACTACCTTCTTTTTCCAATCATAAGAATGCTTTTCCCCCGATGGGAAAAATTCCTATTTCTCCAATAACTCCCCTTATTTCAATATTTCTTCGATGCGGCGCAGCTCATCATCGCTGAACCAGGTATTCCGGAAGCTCTGCAATGAATCTGTCACCTGCTCGGGTTTGCTTACACCGATGAGTACGGAGGTGACGCGCTTGTCCTTTAGTATCCAGGCCAGGGCCATCTGCGCCAGAGTCTGGTCTCTTTTTATCGCCATTTCGTTCAGCTGCCCTATCTTCTTTAGCACCTCCGGAGTGACCTGCTCCTCTTTTAAAAAGCCATGCGGTTTATGGGCCCGGGAATCCCCGGGTATCCCCTTCAGATATTTATTGGTGAGAAGCCCTTGGGCCAAAGGGGAAAATGGGATACAGCCAACGCCTTCCTTTTCCAGCAGTTCGAGCAGGCCACCTTCCACCCAGCGCTCGAACATGGAATATTTGGGCTGATGAATAAGACAGGGTGTTCCCAGGCGTTTCAATATAGCAAGAGCCCGGGCGGCCTCTTCTGCGCGGTAGTTGGATATGCCCACGTACAACGCCTTCCCCTGCCTGACTATCAGATCCAGCGTTGCCATCGTCTCCTCCAGGGGTGTGTCAGGATCGGGCCGGTGATGATAAAAAATGTCTACATAGTCGAGTCCCATTCTTTTCAGACTCTGGTCCAGGCTGGATACGAGGTATTTTTTAGACCCCCAGTCCCCATAAGGTCCTTCCCACATATAATACCCCGCCTTGGTGGAAATGATCATCTGATCACGATAGCTGCGGAAGTCCTGGCGTAGTATCCGCCCGAAATTCTCTTCCGCTGAGCCAGGCGGTGGACCGTAATTGTTAGCCAGATCAAAATGTGTTATGCCCGAGTTAAATGCCAGATGCAGAATATTACGGCAGTTTTCTAACACATCCACACCACCGAAGTTATGCCATAGCCCCAGCGATACGGCCGGCAGCTTCAGCCCGCTGTTGCCACAGCGGCGGTATTCCATGGATTGATAGCGATGAGAAGCAGGAGTATAAGACATGTATCAAAAATTGTAGCGCAAAATACTTAACTTTATTTGCTCCAACCCTGGTTATTATGACCCCTTCAAAACTCTTATTTAAGATCCGCTGCTTCCTCATTTTTTTTATGGTCGCTCTCATAATCAGCGGTGCAACGGCTTTCCCAGTATATTCGGAACTAAGATGGATGCTGGAAGGCGGCGCTCCTTATCAGGGACCCGGACATGATTGGTTGCAGGAGGTATGGCAGGGCGTTCGGGACACACAGCATACTTATCCCTTTCTCTTTTACGGCTTCGACTGGCTGGCTTTTGCACACCTGGTCATCGCACTGATATTTATCGGACCTTATCGCGACCCCGTAAGGAATAAATGGGTTATTCACTGGGCCATGCTGGCATGTCTCGCTGTTCTGCCGCTGGCTTGTATTGCGGGTCCTGTCCGGGGGATACCCTGGTATCACATCATAGTTGACTGCTGTTTTGGAATATTGGGTCTCATCCCCCTGGCCCTCCTGCTTCGCTGGACCGATCAGTTGGAAAAGGCGCTGGAGAAGACCCATTAACAATCAGGAATATGTATCTGGAAAAGTTATGCGCTTTTTTGAGTATACTTTTACAGGCGAACCTTCCGCCAAAAAGACGGATGCAGGCGCCTGCTCACTCAAGCCGGCAAATGCCTTTCCATAGAGTCCTCCAAAATCACATGAAATGTCATGGCCCTTCACCGGATGGATTTCCCAGCGGGGATGCGCTACTTCATATTCCCCGGAATAAGCCGGGCCCATGGAGGTATACCCCCAGAAATGTTCGGTAATAAACTCCTCCTTACTTCCTGATTCCAGGACAGCAGGTACTGCTTCGGCGTCTACGGTCAGCCTGTTCCAACGTTCCCGGTACTTCCATTGATAACCCACCCGTAGCGTCTCCCCTTCCGTACGGTCGTCATAACGCATGGGCAGGGTCCGGTAATGTTCGCGGAAAAGGGTGTTGGCTACCCAGGTGATGGCAGGCTTGGGAACGAGCTCATTGATAAAGACCACTCCCCTCTTCCATTGGCCACTCTGTTGATGGCGTACATAAAATCGTAGATTGACTTCGGGAAAGTCGGTGTGATAAGGTACGCGCAAACCTTTGACCCGCACCTGACGGAACATAAACCCTACCAGGCTCACATATATCTCACCCTTCCAATCATCCAGCTCGGTATAGGCGGGCAGATAGGGCCGCAGGATCAACGGGTCCACTGGATAGTTGGCCATAATGAGCTTGCGCCATTCGGCCGTTAGAAAAGGTAGTCGCGTCTTCAATTTTAATTGACGACCTCTCTTTTATTGCGCTGACAGTCAATTTAGTAGAGAAGTCTTGTTTTTATAGTCTGCTTTACTTCCTTTAGCAGCTCCAGCGCCTGTTTGGACAATTTTTTGTCGACATCCAGCACCACATAACCTATCTCTTCATTGGTCTTTAGGTACTGACCAAGGATATTGATGTTGTGTTTGGACAGCGTGGTATTGATCTCGGACAGTACCCCCGGTACATTTTTGTGGACATGCAGGATACGATGCGTGCCTTCCTGATGTGGAAGGTTCAGCGGTGGCACCGTATGGCTGCCGAGGGTCATCCCCGTCTCAAGGTGTTGAAAAAGCTTATTGCTGACATCCACACCTATGTTTTCCTGGGCTTCTTCCGTTGAACCGCCGATGTGGGGGGTCAGGATCACATTGGGCAAATGTTGAAGTGGAGTTTGAAACTTATCGCCATTCTTCTCTGGTTCCCAAGGATATACGTCAACTGCTGCTCCGGAGATCAGCCCTTCCTCAATGGCTTTGGCCAGGCCTTCCAGATCGACGACCTCGCCCCTGGCATAGTTCAGCAGGATACTACCCTTCTTGAATTGCCTGATCACAGTCTTGTTGATCATATTCTTGGTCTGTGACGTCTCCGGTACGTGCAGGGTTATGATATCGGCCTGGCTGATAACTTCCTTGAGTGTCTTTTTGGCAACAGCATTGCCAAGCGGCAATTTGGTCACCGTATCATAAAAGATCACCTTCATACCCATGGCTTCCGCTAAAATGCTCACCTGGGTGCCTATATTTCCATATCCTATGATTCCCAATGTTTTACCTCTCAGTTCATAACTGCCTTTAGCTTCTTTTAGCCAGACACCGTCATGTGCGGCCTTGCTTTTGTCTGGTATACGGCGGATCAGCATGACAGCCAGCCCGATGACCAGCTCGGCAACACTCCGGGTATTGGAATATGGAGCGTTAAATACTGTTACGCCGTGGTTGGTGGCGGATTTCAGATCCACCTGGTTGACCCCGATGCAAAAGCAGCCAATGGCCTGCAGCTTCTTGGCCGCATCCAGCACTTTAGACGTGATCTGGGTCTTTGAGCGAATTCCCAACAGGTGTACATCCTTCACTTCATTGATCAGCTGCTCTTCTGACAAAGCCCCGCCCAGCTTGCGTACGGACGCGTAGCCGGAGTCCTTAAAAAACTTTACAGCAGTATCACTTATGTTTTCTAAGAAAAGTATGTTAATCTTTTCTTTAGGATAACTTGTAGATTTCTTATCTACCATAATTTTGCCCTTCTTTTTACGTTACATTTCCGAATTGGAGATGCAAAGTAACATCGGATTCTTTTAATTTTGCCGTTTTCTAACCCAAAAATATTATTCCTGTTGAAAGTGATTGGTTACCTAGTAATATCCGCAACCCTGTTCGCATCCTGTGGTCAGGCCGCGCAGCCCTCTTCAGTGGCGGCGAAAGACACGCTGGCGCCCGCAAATACCACTACTCCGGCGTTGACAGAAGTGGAACTTCACCATTATTCATCTATCGCCGGTCATTTTTTTGATTCGATAACTTCAGGAAGATTCAACGGGAGTGTCCTTGTTGCTAAAAAAGGCATGATCTTATACGAGAAATACAAGGGATTTAAATATCCTGAAAAAAAGAAGGACTCCCTCGACGAACATACGGCTTTTCATCTCGCCTCCGTATCCAAGACCTTTACTGCCATGGCTACGTTGAAATTGTGGGAGGACGGCAAGCTGGATATCCATGATCCCGTCGCCAAATACCTGACAGGATTTCCTGACAGCATCACTACCATTCAGATGCTGTTAAGTCATCGCAGCGGCCTGCGCAACTATGTTCACTTCATGGACCGTAGCGGCTGGGACAAACACAAGCTCCTTACCAATGCAGATGTGCTGCAATATATCATCGCTCATCCGGCTGAGACAAGAGGCAGACCTCCGGGCAAACATTTTGAGTATTCCAATACCAACTATGCCCTGCTGGCTCTGATCATAGAAAAAACCTCGGGCCTCCCCTATCCCGATTATCTTTCCAGGACCTTCTTCCAACCCTTGAAGATGCAGGATTCGTATGTCTTCACGATGGCGGATTCAGCAACGGCAATGCAATCCTATTATCAGACGGGCAGGAAATTCCGTTTCGAGTTCCTGGACTTGGTTTACGGGGATAAAAACATTTTCAGCACGGTCCGCGACCTGTACAAGTGGGATCAGGCATTGCGTGATGGACAGCTTTTCACCAGGAATGTACTGGACAGCGCCTATGCGGGATACAGCTTTGAAAAGCCTGGTCAGCGCAACTATGGCCTGGGATGGCGTATGCTGATGATACCAAACGGTAAAAAACTTATTTACCACAATGGCTGGTGGCATGGCAATCGCACCGTATTTATTCGCATGCTGGATGAGGACGCCACGATCATCGCTCTTTGCAACAATGACTATAAAAGGATCTATTCATCTAAGGCGCTGGTAGATCTCTTCGGGGATTACCGTCAGGGACGGAACAATTTCGATGAGGAGGACCCTACCGACCCTTCCGGTGCCACCGCTTCAGCAGGAGAGGCTGCCGAGGTTGCAAAGCCAGCTCCCCCGCCTGTTGTTCATAAGCGTACAGTAGCCAAAAGATCTACGGCCCGTCGCCGGACCCATAAGCACAAGACAGCGACGACAGCCGCTCGCTGACCCACCCGCAAATATTTCGCTCAAATTGAGTAAATTCCGGCATGGAAATCTTGTCTGCCGAACAAATACGCGCCTGGGATCAATTTACCATCGAAAATGAGCCGGTAGCTTCCATCGACCTGATGGAACGGGCCGCCGAAAGCTGCTTTACCTGGCTGGAGCAGCAGGGGTACCTTGACTGCAGCTTTTCCATATACTGTGGTAAAGGCAATAATGGCGGTGATGGCCTGGCGCTAGCCCGTATGTTGTCCGTACAGGACTGCCCTGTCAGTGTCCATATATTGGAGTTCGGCGCCATGGGTACGGATGATTTCCAGGCCAACCTGGCAAGGCTTCATGCCACTTCCGTCGAGGTCCGGTTTATCCAGGGGCAGGAAAACCTGCTGCCGGTGCCGGAAGGAGATATACTGATAGATGCCCTGCTGGGTACAGGGTTGAACCGCCGGCTGGAGGGGGTGACGGAACAGGTGGTACAGCATATGAACCAGGCGGGGAACGAGATCATCGCAATAGATATCCCCAGCGGCCTCTTTGTGGACAGGTCCTCCAAAGGCAATACGGTCATAAGAGCTGCACATACCCTCAGCTTCCAATGTTACAAGCTGGCGTTCCTTGTTCCGGAGAATGAGGCAGTCATTGGCCAGGTGCATATACTGGACATAGGGCTGCATGAAGCTTATCTAAAAAACGTAACCAGCGAGCAGGAGTTGGTAGATGAGGAAATGATACGGGCAATCCACCGGCCAAGGCATCAGTTTGCGCATAAGGGTAATTTCGGTCATGCGCTGATCATGGCCGGCAGCTATGGAAAAATGGGCGCCGCGCTCCTGGCCAGCCGTGCGTGTCTGCGTGCGGGGGCAGGAATGCTCACCTGTCACATACCGGGTTGTGGATACGATATTCTTCAGACGGCACTGCCCGAGGCGATGATATTGACGGATGCCGATGAAAAGATCAACACAGGATTCCCGGACGATCTGTCCGGATATGCTGTCCTTGGCATCGGCCCGGGGCTTGGTATGGACGGTCGTACCCAGGCACTGTTGGAAACGATCCTTCAGCGCTATAAAAAACCTGTTGTGCTGGATGCCGACGGGCTGAATATGATAGCCTCGAACCCTTCCCTTTTCTTTCTCCTTCCCCCCTACTCTATTCTTACGCCGCATCCAAAGGAGTTCGAGCGGCTGTTTGGCAAAAGTGAAGATGATTTTGCCCGGCTGCGGCTTGCTATTGAAAAAGCACGGGATCATCAATGTGTTATTGTGCTGAAAGGGCATTATACTTTTATCGCGATGCCCGGGGGTAAGGGATACTTCAACTCCACTGGTAACCCAGGCATGGCTAAGGGGGGCAGCGGGGATGCGCTGACAGGGATACTAACGGCCCTGCTCTCACAGGGGTATTCACCCAATGAGGCGGCTTTATTTGGAGTTTATCTGCATGGGCTGGCTGGTGATCTCGCTGCAGAGGATCTCTCCCAGGAGAGTATGCTACCTTCAGACCTGATCGATCATTTGGGAAAGGCCTTTCTTTATCTGGCCGGTTAAAGGCGATTTCTATTTTGTAAGATGCCTGAAGGATACTAAATTTGTCACCCGCTGACAGGCACTGTCTCTTATGGGCAGAACCGCCGGCGGATCAGGAAACCCGGCCTTTGGGCCAATCATCGGAAGGAGATTATTCTCCGGACGATATCACCGGTTTCGGGAAGTAGCGCAGCCCGGTAGCGCATTACGTTCGGGACGTAGGGGTCGCAGGTTCGAATCCTGTCTTCCCGACACATAGACTGACGAAGCCTCCGCAATAGCGGAGGTTTTGCTTTTTGAGGAGGACGTGTCGAGCTTGCTCGAAAGCGGACGACGAGGAAAAGCAAAAAAGCCCGAAGGGCTTCGTCAGTCTATGTCGCCTCCCCCCTTTTGGATCACCTCGGCTGGTAAGCCGTAGGTAATCCTGTCTTCCCGACCATTTTTTATCTTGTTTTGCAAAACCCGCTCCCAGAGCGGGTTTTTTTAGTTCGAAGATGGTTTGATGATTTTGCTGAGCTAATTATTTGCTTGATACTCAAGGTAACTTGGGTTCGAATCCAGTGATCTCATTGACTTTTAAGAATCATGCCTAGCAAGGATTCAATTTTTTCTTCAGCAATCCGATGTTCATTCGATTTTGTCAAATCTATTAAGGTTTCCATCAGGCCAATAATTCTTCCCGGATCAGAATCTACTGAAGGGGAATGCTTTTCTATATCTATCCTACGCTTATTAATGATTTTTGATAGTTTATATTTTGTCCCATCCAATACTATGCGGTTTGCTCTGGGAATCTTTGCTTCTTTCATTGCTTTTTCCACCAAAATGAAGATTTTATCGCCAATTGATTTTTTAAGAAAGGTCTTTGATAAAATGGTTTCGGCACTTGTAATTGAGTTATCGGCATAGTACATAGACCAGTAACTTTTCTTCAAAGCTATATGGGTCAAGGTATAGTTCCCGAGTAATCGCTCTATTATAAGTAGGTTTTCGGCTTCGAAAGATGGTTGAATCAAAAAAAGGAGTTGATCTTCTGCAATTTTATTGAAATTGAGAATGGAATAGAGATTCTGCAGATAAATGGACGATAAGTCTTTAGCTCCATCCAGTGGCTCGAAATATTTGTCATCTTCCATACCCAAAAGATAAGCCTGGTATTGGTGTTTGCATATCGCCATTTTTTGAGGAGTGTCAATCTTTGCGCCCAACATAAAATGGTTTGCGAATTCTTCAAAAGTCATACGTTGTGGTCATAAATGAGTTATAAAAATAAGCGAATAGTCCGTCCCGAAAATACCGTCTTGTAAATGGCGGTCCAATTTCATATTAAGGAATTATGCAAACCGGCCGATATACCGCTTAACGGTATTGCGTGCCACGCCCGTGATCTCACTGATCTGTTTCTTGCTGGTCCCCTGCGTAAAATACCGCAGGACCTGACGTAGTCTAAGCATTGTAATGGGTTTATTCGCCATGGTTACTGGGTTGGTTGAACAACCAACTTCAGCATTTATGGCAACCCAAACAACTGTCTTTCCCACACCTACTCAGGGTGGTCAATTTGGAGCGCTACGCTATTGTCAATTAAAGCGTTTTTTCCATTCATAATGGCGATTGATCATTAGCGTGTGATAATTCACTTCGTAATGGATCACCTTCAAAGTTAGAGTTACAGTTAGCAACTCAGGCCATTTAACGGTCAACCGCATCAAGCCCATTGTATGAAGCTATGGTCATATTAAACAATTTTTTAATCGCAAATTTTAATGCGATTCTTTTACTGAAGTTGCTGTTTTATGCAGGTTTGTACCTACCTTTCGCTTGACAATCAGCGAACTTTTTGACCAAAATTAACAACTTACTAAAAAAAGAACGGCAGGCATATATACTTTATCGCCTGAACCTTCACAATAAGGTATTGAATGCCAATCTGTGCGAGGACATGGACGTTTCGGAAGATACCGTCCGCAGGGATTTGCAGGAACTTGCGAATGCCGGCAAGCTAATAAAGGTACATGGGGGCGCTCTATCGCTCGCTTTTAGTGAAGTTCACACCAAATCCAAAAGCATTTATTCCCAGGGACAGAAGGCAATCATTGCAGAAAAGGCAATTGGTTTAATACAGAAGGATATGTATGTATTAACCAGCGGTGGAACCACTATTCTTGAAATGGCCCGGCATTTACCTCCACAGCTCAGGGGCACATTTATTACAGGCAGCATCCCGGCCTTAAATGCTTATATGGCCCATACCAATATTAATGTCATCGCTGTAGGAGACCGTGTCAACAAGGAATCAAAGATCACCGTGGGCGCCAGTACCATCGAAAAGATAAAAGGGGTAAATGCCGATCTCTGTCTGCTGGGCACCAATGCCATCGACCTGCAAAGAGGCATAACAGACAGCGACTGGGAAGTGGTGGAGTTGAAGAGGGCTATGATCGCTGCATCTGCCAAAACTGTCTGTATGGTCATTGCTGAGAAACTAAACTCTTTTGAGGCCCTGCAAGTGTGCGAACTCAAAAGTATAGACTATTTGATCACGGAATTAGACCCAACTGATAAGTTACTGCTGCCCTATGTGAAGGCAGGGATTATGGTTTTATGATTAGTAATAAGATAGATAAAGATTTTTATAAAAAACCAAAAACTACAAAGTATGAGAAAAGGGAAGCTTTTTAGTTTGATCATGTTTGTTATGCTGAACATGATTACAAACAACCTGATGGCACAAGGAGTTCCTATTAGCGGAACCGTGACATCAGACGATGGACTCCCGCTGGCGGGGGTTACGATCGCGATCATCGGAACGAACCAGGCAACGGCAACGGATGAGAACGGGAAGTTCACCATCAATGCAAAGCCGGGCGCCTTGTTGGAATTTAGCTATGTGGGCTTTACTCCAAAAAGGATAAAAGCCGCAGCCGGCATGGAAATACACCTGTCAAAAGAAGCGTTCAGCCAGATGAACGATGTCGTCGTTACGGCGCTTGGTATAAAAAAGGATCGAAAAGCATTGGGATATTCGGTGTCCGACCTGAGTGCGACTGAATTGATGAAAAACAAAAACACCAATATCATCAACTCCATGGTGGGCAAAGTGCCCGGCGTGAACATCACCCAGTTCAGCGGTTCGGCCGGCGCCGGTGCGTCTATCACCATTCGCGGCGGGAACTCTACATCCGAAGGCAGGCAAAATCAGCCCCTGTTCGTTATCGATGGTGTTATCTATGACAACTCCACAACGGTGACCGGCAATTCCGGTACCGATGGTCTTACCCGCAGCAATACCACTATTTCCAATCGTGTGATGGATGTCAATCCTGAAGATGTGGAAACCATGTCGGTGTTGAAAGGCGCCGCCGCCGCAGCTTTGTATGGTTCGAGGGCGGCTGACGGTGTGGTTATCATCACCACGAAAAAAGGAGCGGAAGGCGCTTTGACGGTGAGCGTCGCCAGTAAGATCGCCACGTCCTCCGCCAATAAGCTGCCCCAGGTGCAAACCGAATTTGGCCCCGGCTCCCTTGCCAATAACGGCGTTTTAAAAACCGATTCGTACAACAACTGGGGACCGAAGATCCCGGCCGATAGCACTAAATATGACAATATCGGCAATTTCTTCCGGCATGGTTTGGTATACGACAACAACGTAAACGTTTCGGGAGGAACCAGGAATGGTACCTTCTTCTTATCCGGATCCAATTTCAAACAGACAGGTATCGTTCCGAACACGGACTACAACAAGAGTACTTTCCGTTTTAATGGTGAACAACACTATGGCGGCCTCACGGTAAATGCAAATGTTGCTTACTCCGTTGCCGATATCGACCGGACTTTAACAACTGCCGGACTATACGGAAGCGGCGTAGGAAGCATGCAGGCGCTGTATACATACCCGACAGTATATAATATAAAAAATTATGTAAATCCAGACGGATCGCAAAATCGGCCATACGCCGGAACAACGCCTTTGGAAAACGATATCGACAACCCTTACTGGATCATCAATAAAGACAAGCTGACATCAAACACCAAACGTATCACCGGAGGCATCTATGCCAGCTATAAGCTCACTGACTGGTGGGATGTCAATGCACGTTTGGGTTATGACCAGTACACCACCAATGACTATACGTATATCGCCCCGGGTTCTGCATTGGCCCCGCTGTATCAGAGCGGACGACTCAGCAAAGACCTGTACAACTATAGCTACGTGACTACCATCGTGATGACAACTTTTCATAAGAAATTCGGCGATTTTGATACACACCTGATGATGGGAACTACGTCAGAAAACACGAACATCGTAGGCCAGAACCTTTGGGGATATACTTTTGTCGTGCCCGGCACCATTAGCTTTAATAATATTGCCACTACCAATAAGTTTTTTACTGACGGAACAACAAGAAAACGTTTGGTGGGAGTTTATGGAGAAGCCGGCGTTTCTTATAAAAACATTGCCTTTCTTACAGTGACGGGACGTAATGACGCGTCGTCAACCCTGGCGGTACAAAACAACTCTTATTTCTATCCTTCCGTGAGCGGGTCATTTGTATTTACGGAGCTGTTGCATCTGAATAACATCCTTTCTTTCGGCAAAGTGCGAGGAAGCTGGGCAAGAGTTGGTAAAGATGGAAACCCGTATGCAACACTTACCTATGAAAATCCTTCCATCAGCATCGGCTCCTTCACGGGGGTCGGTAACCAGTATTATGCGGGTAATCCCAATTTAAAACCTGAAATTCAGGACTCCTGGGAATTGGGCGCAGAACTTAGGTTTATGCACAACCGTATTGGTTTGGATTATACTTATTATCATAGTGAAACGAGTAATCAGATCGGACAGCCACGTTTGGCCCAGTCCGGCGGATTTATTTTCAGCACCCTCAATTCCGGCTCGGTGATCAATAAGGGAATGGAAATATCGCTTAGCGGCAAAGCTATCGCCACAAAGGATTTTAGCTGGGATGTGATGCTGAATTATTCTTATAACAAAGGCAGACTCGGAGCTTTCATCCCTGGGGTAGCCTATTTTTATCCAACAGATGCTCAGTTCGGAACCATCAAAGCTGCTTCCATTCCCAACGGAGGGTATTTCCTTGGAATGACCGGTACGCCTTTCTATCATGAACTCGACGCGAAAGGAAAAGAAATCCCTAACGGACGCTACCAGGTGGATCCTAACACGGGGTTCTATAAAGTAAATACAACCGGTACGGCTGTTGTAGGCAACCGTGAACCGGATTTCATCGGCGGCTTTAGCAACACCTTCCGCTACAAACACCTTTCCTTGTCATTCCTGCTCGACATTCGCAAAGGCGGAGCTATTTTTAACGGTACTGAGTATGGCCTCGTCATAAATGGCTTAAGTAAAAAGACCTTGCTGAACGATCGCCAGTCTGTGACGGTCAGCGGCGTCAACAGTGCCACGGGCGCCGATTATAACCAAACCTATAGTGTAGGTCAGAATTATACTTTTGGCAGTACAACCTATGCCGGCGCGACTATGATCCAGAATTACTGGCAAAATTACGCGGCCAACTCCAATAATTTTATTACTTCGGTGAACTGGTTGAAGCTGCGGTCGGTGTCATTAACTTACGACTTTTCCGGTATTTTGACGAGTAAGAAAATTATCAAAGCCATTTCGGCGACAGCAGTAGGCACCAATCTGCTTACATGGACCAACTACAAAGGAATGGACCCTGAAGTGAGCGCTGCAGGAGGCACCGGTGGATCAGGCTCTCAAGGTATCGATTACCTGGGGGTACCCGCAGTGCGAACGTTCACATTCGGGATAAATGTTTCTTTATAACCAATGAAAAAAAGTAAATTATGAAAAATTTTAAATATATCATTTTGGGCGCCGTGTTAGTGCTGGGCTCCGCCTCCTGCAAAAAATGGCTGGCTGTCAATACAGACCCGGACAATCCCAACAACCAAAGCGTACAGGTTCAGAACCGGCTGCCCTGGATAGAGCATTTTTACCAGTACACGGCAGGCGTTACCAATTATCGTACTTCATGCCAGTCAGGCGTTTATTATTCAAGCTCTGGTAATCCCAATACATTCAGCACAACCTGGCAATGTACGAACGCCAATTCAACCACCTCCTATCAGACATGGTTTGTAGAAGTATCTTCCAACCTGGTGGATATGTATAATTCTGCTCAGAAAATAGGCGCCTATCATTATATGGCGGCAGCCGATGTGTTCAGCGCACTGGGCTATATGGAAATGCTGGATTTGTATGGTGAAATGCCTTACACACAGGCAGGGACAGGCAATCCCAGCCCCAAGCCTGATGACGGCAAAACAATCTTTAACGGATGTATGGCAAAATTGAATGAGGCCATCGGTTTGCTCGCTAAAACACAGGGAGCCGGTGCTCCCTCACTAGCGAGCGGGGATTTGTGGAGTGGCGGCGATCTTGGCAAATGGACAAGAATGTGCTGGGGATTAAAAGCCCGCTACATGCTCAAGCTGTCAAAGAAAGCAGATCTGTACAATGCGGATTCTATTCTGTACTGTCTATCGCAAGGCCCGCAGTCTAATGCCGATAATATAGTAGGGCCGGGTTATAACAACAGCACCGTGACCGACTATTTATATGGTGATCCGGTGGTAACAAACGGCAACTTTGACTATGCAGCTTATGGAAGTACAGCTCGTATTTCTCAATACTATTACAACCTGCTGACCAATATGCGCGGCGCGGGTGTGGTTGATCCCCGTATGAGCAAAATTGTACCTGCTTACATGACCGGTATCCAACTGGATGGCACTGGTAAAGTAGCATCTTATACCTGGACCCGTTCAAGAGGGGTGGATTCTTATGGGCCTGCAACCCGGCTGTTGGCAGGAGGGCCTACTTCTATTGTAACGCCAACCTATGCCGCAGCGAATACAACCATAAAATACACGATCGCCGATGCAACGGCACGTGCAAATTTTACCGCTGCCCAGGATTCGGTTGGGCGCCCCTACACGGTCAATGGGAATGACGTAACAATTATTTACCCTAAGGGTTCCATATTTATAAACAGCACCAATTATCTGTATTCTGGAGATACCGCCTATGTAAATTTGCGCAGCAGCGCTATTGCAACATCCGGTATAGCCGCCCAGGGTCAAAATGATGTTAACTGGTATCCCAATTCAACTGCATTTACCGCGGGCGCCGTTGCTTCTACAGGCTCGTTCCAGATTCGCCCTGTCTCCGACCAGGAGATACTGACTTATCATGAGATGAACTTCATCAAGGCCGAAGTGTATTTGAGAAAAGGGGATGCAGCAAATGCCTACACGGCATATTTAGCCGCTATTCAGGCACATATGGATATGATGCAGGCAAAGCTAACCTCCTGGCAGGGTACATATGGTACCAATAACCCCGACATGAGACCCATGAATTCCGCAGACGAGAGCGCTTACCTCACCAGCGCAGCAATTGCGCCGGCGGGAAGTCTTACGATGTCAGACATCATGTTGCAAAAATATCTTGCCATGGGTTGCAGCATCGAAAACTGGAACGACATGCGTCGCTTCAACTTCAGTGCCGGCAATGTAGGCGGTTTTGGCGT
>Ga0105237_10003668_pt1 | contig 18092 bp, 13 predicted proteins | sample KBSC24metaG_FD_81520 | JGI IMG/M metagenome (GOLD analysis project Ga0105237, IMG submission 81520) | Corn rhizosphere microbial communities from Kellogg Biological Station, Michigan, USA - KBS C2-4 metaG | ecosystem: Host-associated > Plants > Roots > Rhizosphere > Soil | place: Michigan, USA... | reverse complement strand
GTTTCTGCTCACCAGGGAACGCCCGGCCGTGACGAAGGTGGTAGCGTGGGCTGCCAGCAACGGCGATCGCAGTGAGAACGCCGACTATCAGTACGGCAAGCGGCGGCTGCGCCAGATCGATGGGCGGATTCGCTTTCTCACGAAGCGAATCGATGCCGCCGAGGTGGTGGACCCGGAGAGGCCGAGAACGGGGCAGGCGGTGACGCGAGCATTCTTCGGAGCGACCGTGCGCTATGCCAATGCAGCAGGAACGGAGCGAGTGGTGAGCATCGTGGGCACCGACGAAGTCGATCTCAACCGCAACCACATCAGTTGGGTGTCGCCTCTCGGTCGCGCGTTGATGAAATCGGCAGCGGGCGACCACGTAGCTCTCCAGGCACCGGGAGGCACAGAATACCTGACCGTCCGGGAAGTGTGTTACGAGCCCATTTCTGTTGAACCGTTCCGTGAACCACCTGGAGCCGAGGCCTCGACCCAACGACCCCTCGCCGACGCCAATCCACCTGACGAAGTTTAGCCAGGCGGCTTTCAAGCCTAACTGACTTTTATCAGGAGCGTAGATTAGCGCTTGGCAGCTCGGCCAACCATTCCAGCGATTGCGCGCGCGGCTCGGCGCGATGGCCGCTCAGTCCGAGGTAGGCGGTGAGGGAAGGACCGATCAGTCAGGGCTACACTCGGCCCTGATGATAGGCGCCGTCACGGATTGCGGTCGTCCGCGAAACGTCATTCGCAGAAGTGCTGTGCGACGACCGCTGCTGCGCAATCGGCGCATCACCTTAGGAATGGCGTTTTCGTATTCCGTCCAGAGGCGCACTTCCACGGTTTGGCGCTTCTCGTCAACCTGGAATCACAAGCTGTCGACTGAACGGTTGGTGATGGCATCGGCGCCTTCTGAGGTAGACCAATTTAGGTGAGTGTCCGCCAGTTATACTGTCGCCGATGGCGACTTTTCTGCAACGATACCTAAACGGCGACTACATCGCGGTGTGGGACGACCTTGTTGCGCTCGGCGAAAAGGTCCGCCATCAGCGTTACAAGGCTGACGCGTTGGCCGTCGCTGCAAAGACCATGCGCCGCGCTCGGCACAACGTGGAACTTCTCATTCAACGGCTGGATGAGATGGGATACCGCTTTGTCACCATCCAAGTCAGGTACGATTGCGAACGCCTGGCGGAGAGTCGGTTCTTGCGAGCTCAACAAAGGATCGCACTCAAGCTCCACCCCGGTGACATGACGCTTCAGTTCACGCAGGAAGAACACCGTTCGGGGGTGAGGGCCACGGCTATCAAGTTAGCCGCGAAGGCATCGTCCGGGAAACGGCCTCTGAAAAACCCCGAGGTACTTCATCGGCCCACTAACCGAACCAGCCAGCAACTAGCCAAGATGGAAGCGCTCTTCGGGCACGTTGAATCTCACCAAAGCCTTGACGAGAACCGGCGGTTCGCCGATGGCGACGACGAATCGGGGGTATACTTACTCCTCATCTGGACAAGTACATGGAAATGGCGAGGAAGGCAAAGCCCATCCCCCCTTTGGTAACCAAAGAGAATTCCCCGACAGGTTTCCGGCCAAGAATTCAGTCGCTGGACATTCTGCGCGGGTTTGTGATGATCGTAATGGCGCTCGATCACACTCGAGATTATTTCCATGCTGGCGCGCAGCACTTTGATCCCACGGATCTATCCCAAACGACGACAATCCTGTTCCTCACGCGCTGGATCACGCACTTGTGCGCACCCACATTCATGTTCCTCGCCGGGACAGCCGCCTACTTGCAAGGCCGCCGCGGAAGGACGAATGTGGACGTGGCGCATTTCTTGATTAAGAGGGGGATTTGGCTGGTCCTACTGCAAGTGACTTGGGTGCTATGCCTGGGGTGGAAGATGAACTTCTCCTACGACGTAATCCCTCTTGAGGTGATCTGGGCTCTCGGCGCCTCGATGATTGTCCTTTCCGGTTTGATTTTCCTACCCTGGCGCCTAATGTTCTTGTCCAGTTTGGCGGTGGTCGCCCTGCATAACGCCTTGGATGGAATCGGGCCGGCTCGGTTCGGCTCGCTAGGCTGGCTTTGGAAGGTGTTGCACGTCCCGGACGCAATTCAGCTTTCGAATCATGTGGTGATCCAATCGTATTATCCTTTGATTCCATGGGCCGCTGTCATGGCATTAGGCTATTGTTTCGGTAGGGTCATTGACATGGCGCCGGACCGCCGCAGGAGGACGTTGGTGCGTCTCGGACTGGCGATGATCACTGGGTTTGTTTTTCTGCGATTGGTGAATTGGTACGGCGACATGCAGCCATGGTCGACTCAGACGAGCCCGTCGTTGACGATCCTTTCATTCTTAAATTGCACAAAATACCCGCCGTCGCTTCTGTTTTTGCTGATGACACTGGGGCCGGCGATTCTCATCCTCGGTTGCCTGGATAGGATCCAACTATCGACTTCGAACCCGCTGATCGTCTTCGGCCGCGTTCCCCTGTTTTACTATCTGCTCCACTTGCCCTTGATTCATGGTCTGGCAATCTTGCTGGGCTGGGCACGCTTTGGTCGCTTGGACTTCCTCTTGGATACCCCACCGTCACTGGGAGAATCCTCGGGTGGATTCCCCCCAGATTATGGCTACAATCTAGCCATTGTCTACGTGCTCTGGCTCGCGATCATCATCGCGCTCTACCCGGCGTGTCATTGGTTTGCCGTTCTCAAACAGCGGAATCGGTCGGCGACGTTGAGTTATCTCTGAAGAAAGAGTCCTCTCTGAGCCCGCTCGCCTGGGCGTGTCGATAACCGGAAGCTGACCGAAAACGGCGTGCTGGTGTATCAATTTCAAGCCTCGCCGACTTTTCTCAGGAGCTTAAATTAGCGCTGATGAAGTGGAAACGGCCGCCTAAGTGGGCAGGGGCGCTGTAGCCGCCAGCGCGGCGGAGTACTTCGGCGAGGCTCCAAGCCTGCGCCATGCAGCCACCCGGACGATGCGGCGCATCGCCATCAAATAATTCGGGAATCTGCCCGCATCTTTCGTCAACGCTTGCCCGCGAGATTCGGAGGAATGCCGTTTACTTCAAGGTATGCGGTGAGGAAAGGACCAGTCAGCCAGGGCCACACGGTGCCCTGATGATAAGCCGCCACGACTTGCGGGTTCGCCCTCGAAACGCCATTCCAGAAGACCGATGCGAAGACCGCTGCTGCGCGAGCGGCCGGCTCATCAACTTCCGAATAGCGCGGTCCGTCCAGGCGCACTTTCACGGTTTGGCGACTTTCTCGTTCATGTGGATTGCGTCCGGGTTCGACGATCCAAGGTTTGAGGGGAAGCAAAACGCTTGCCGTTCACGATCTTCTGAGAGTTCCAGACACGTGGAGCTTGAGAGCGACGACGCCATTTCCTTTCGTCGTCGCTTCTGCGAACTACAACGGACCGAGGCCCATCTGGATTCTGCCTAGTGGCGTGAGATGCGCTTCTGTCGCACGGCCACGAGAATCTACCTCGAAGTTGTCTGCCGCGAAATCGGGTGGCCTCCTGCCGGACAGAAAAGCCGCGGCCTGTCCAGGTAGGCGCTGTTCTTTGCGCGTCCTACGGTTGCGCAGATATACCTGACATTACTGTAGCCGCTACCGTTATGTTCGTTCTCGACGGCATGGACCACGTCCGGATGCTAGAACACGGTGTCGCCCGGTTGAATCAGAGGAATGGGGCGTGAGAGCTTCGAGGAGCAAGGCATGCCATCCGGCGGTTCTTCGGCTCCTACTCTCGTGGTCGTGCTATTCTCTTTTTCGTAATCTAATGTCGACATCGAAGGCAGACTCCGCCGCGGCTGTCGCGGATCGCGATCTGTACTCAGGATTGATTCGTCTGCACGTGCTGCATCACGCGGCGGAGGGACCCGTGTTTGGGCTGGGGATGATCGAGGAACTCGCCCGGCACGGATATCGGATCAGTCCGGGGAGCCTATATCCATTGTTGAAAGGGCTTGAGCGCAAGGGCTACCTGCGGTCCACCGAGCAGCGCAACGGCAAATCACTACGCCGCGTCTATCGGGCAACACCGTTCGGGAAGAAGGCGCTGGCGGCGTCGAAGAATAAGGTGCGGGAATTATTTCATGAGCTTATCGAAGGCGAGTAGATGCCTCGTGTTCGGTCTGCTGGCCGCCCGCCTGGGGGCACAACAAACGCTCTCACTGGCACAGGCCGTCGAGAGCTCGGTGAAGAACTACCCCTCGATTCGTGTGTCGCAGGAACAGACCCAGGCGGCTTCCGCCGCGATCGCGCTGGCGCGGACGGCCTATCTGCCCCGCGTGGACGCGGTGGCGCAGGTGAATCGGGCGACGCGGAATAACGTGTTTGGGTTGTTGCTGCCACAGAATGTGATCCCTTCTATGTCAGGGCCGGTGATTGGCACCAACAATTTGGGGACGGTCTGGGGCAGTGCAATAGGCGGATTGGTAAGTTGGGAGCCTTTCGACTTTGGCCTTCGTGGCGCGAATGTCGCGGTGGCCAACGCGGCGAAAACGCAAGCGGAAGCAGCAGTCAAACGCACCCAATTCGAAGTGGCGGCGGCCACGGTGGATGCGTATCTAACGATTGTGGCCGCGCAGGAGACGGAGCACGCAGCGCAGGCGGGCGTGGATCGCGCCCAGTCCGCGCTACGTACGATCGCGGCACAGGTGAATGCGCAGTTGCGGCCGGGCGCCGACCAGTCTCGAGCGGAGGCGGAAGTAGCGGCGGCGCGAACGCAATTGATACAGGCGCAGCAGGCGATCGAAGTATCGCGCGCGAATCTGGCGCAGTACACAGGGGCGGACGCGTCCGTTATCGCCGTTGTAGCGGGGAGCCTGACACGACTGCCCGCGGAGCAGGAGCCGGTGGGGCTGAATATAGCGGGGAATCCGCTGGCGTTGGAGCAGAACGCCGCGGTGGAGCAGGCTAAGGCGCAATTGCGCGTGCTGGCTCGCTCGTACTTTCCGAAGTTCTATTTGCAAGCAACAGCCTACTCGCGCGGCACCGGCGCCGAGGTCAACGGTGAGCGCCTGGGCGGAGTGAATGGGCTGGCGCCCAACGTACAGAATTATGCGCTGGGGTTCAGCGTGACTTTCCCAATCATGGATTTGCCGGCGATTCGCGCGCGAGAGGCCGCGCAGAATGCGGTGGTCCGGCAGCAGGTGGCGCGATCAGAGCAGGTCGCGGTGGATTTGCGAGCGCAATGGAATCGGGCGGTGGCCGCCGTGAACGGCGCGAGACGCATCGCGGCGAACACACCCACACAGGTATCGGCGGCGCGTTCGGCAGTACAGCAGGCGACGGCGCGGTACGAATCGGGGCTGGCCAATATCGATGAGTTGGCCGAGGCACAGCGGTTGCTGACACAGTCGGAAATCGACGACGCGCTGGCGAGGCTCAACGTGTGGCGTGGATTGCTGGGGATCGCAGTGGCCGCAGGCGATCTGCAGCCGTTTGTCGCGGAGGCCAGCCGGTGAGGGCGAGGAGTAGAGCGCGATGTGGCTGGTAATCAGCGCGCTGCGCCGTCCGATCACGGTTGTGGTTGCGTTAATCGCAATCGCCCTGTTTGCGTTTCTGGGCGTGAAGCGGATGCCGGTGGATATCTTTCCCAAAGTGGGCGACCCGGCGATTTATGTGGCACAGCCATACGGCGGCATGGACCCGGCGCAGATGGAGGGATACCTCACCTATTACTACGAGTATCACTTCCTGTACATCACGGGGATCGATCGCGTGGAAAGCAAGAGCATCCAGGGCGCGGCCCTGATGAAACTGATCTTCCACGAGGGTACCGACATGGCGTCGGCGATGGCGGAGACGGTGGGCTACGTAAATCGCGCGCGCGCCTTCATGCCGCCAGGCACCGTGCCGCCATTCATTACCAGGTTTGACGCGGGCAGCGTTGCGGTGGGCCAACTGATATTCAGCAGTGCGAGCCACACGCAAGGCGAGTTGCAGGACTTTGCGTTGAATCGGGTACGGCCGCTATTTGCTACCTTGCCTGGCGTCTCGGCTCCCCCGCCCTTCGGCGGCAACCAGCGGACGATCGTCGTGACACTCGATCCGGACAAGTTGCAGCAATATCAGATTTCTCCGCAGGAGGCGATCTCGGCGGTGAGCAAGGCGAGCGTGGTAACGCCTTCCGGCAACATGTGGACGGGCAAAATCAATCGTATCGCTCGGACCAACGCCGCATTGGGCGCGGATTTGAACGAGTTGCTCAGCGCACCGGTGCGCCCCAATGCGGGGACGACCATCTTCCTGCGAGACATCGCGACGATTGACAATGGCACCGATATCATCACGGCGTATGCGCATGTGAACGGCAAGCGGACCGTCTACATTCCGGTCACTAAGCGCGCAGACGCCTCGACGTTGGCGGTAATCAATGCGGTGAGGGCAGCGATCCCGGACTTCAAGAAGGTAGTACCGGACGATGTGGATGTCAGCCTGCAGTTCGACCAGTCGCCGTTCGTGACGAATTCGCTACGCGGCCTGGTGTTGGAGGGCCTTTTGGGGGCGGCCCTTACCGGGTTGATGGTTTTGATCTTCTTACGCGATTGGCGAAGCGCGTTGATCGTTGTGATGAACATTCCGTTCGCCCTATTGAGCGCGGCGATCTTGCTTTGGGGCACGGGGCAAACTATCAACATCATGACGTTGGGTGGACTGGCACTGGCAGTCGGTGTCCTGGTGGACGAGGCGACGGTGGAAATCGAGAACATCCATACGCAGATGCTGCCCGGGGTGTCGCGTGCACGAGCCGTGGTGGAGGCTTGCAGTCGCACCGCGATGGCGCGCCTGCTTTCGATGTTCTGTATTCTGGCGGTGTTCGTGCCTTCATTCTTCATGGTGGGAGTGAGCCGTCAGCTGTTCGTTCCGCTGTCGCTGGCGGTGGCTTTCTCGATGATTTCTTCGTACCTGCTCTCTAGCAGTCTGGTTCCGGTGTTCTCGACTTGGCTGATGAGGGAGACGCATCGTGGCGAGGAGCGGGAAGGCATCTTCGGGAAGATTCATTCCCTGTACGAGGGCTATGTAGGCGGGGCTCTGCGGTTTCGCTGGCCGCTGGTATTGGTTTATCTGGCGGCCTCGTTCGTGCTCCTCTATTCGATAGTGCCGGGGATGGGATCGGAACTATTTCCGGATGCGAATGCGCCGCTGATCCGCCTTCGGTTAAAGGCTCCGGCGGGAACACGAATCGAGGAGACAGAGCGAATCGTTTTGCGCGCGCTCGGGATCATTCAGGAGGCCGCGGGCAAGGACAATGTAGTGATCACCAGCGACTTTATGGGTGTGGTGCCTTCCAGCTATCCGGTCGATCTGATTCATCTGTTCTCGAGTGGTCCGCAGGAAGCGATCATTCAGATCGCAGTGAAGCCGGACACGCCTCGCGGCGAAGCGCTTCGCGAGCGGATTCGAGGGGACCTGCATCGCGAACTACCGAACTGCCGCGTCTCTTTCGAGGCGGGCGACATTGTCTCGCAAGTGATGAGCTTCGGTTCGCCCACGCCGATCGAGGTGGCGGTGCAGGGTCCCAGCCTGGCGGACGATTATGGGTACGCGCAGAAGCTCCGGGCGAAGCTGAGCACCCTGGGCTTTGTGCGCGATTTGCAGTTCGCGCAGGAGTATCAGTACCCCACGCTGGACATCAACATCAATCGCGAACGGGCCGGCCAGTTCGGACTAACCATGGCGGAGATCGCAAAGTCCGTAGTCCCGGCAACGTCATCCTCGCGATTCACGGAACCTAACTACTGGCGCGACCCGAATTCCGGCAATGCTTTTCAGATTCAGGTCCAGATGCCGCAGAACCGCATGCAAAGCGTGGAAGCGCTGGGGAGCTTGCCGCTGATGCCGGGCGGGCGGGCCGAACCGCAACTCGACGACATCTCGACGTTGAAAACGGGAACGATGCCCGGCTTGATCGAGCGGTTCAACGGCCAACATATCATCAGCCTGACAGCGAACCTGCACGGGATCACCTTGGGTGAGGCAGGACCAAAACTGCAACAGGCGCTGGATGCGGCCGGCGCTCCGCCGAGAGGAGCGAAGATTGTGATGAAGGGTCAGATTCCACCGTTAGCTCAAACAATCTCGGGTCTGCGAATCGGGCTGTTGCTCGCGGTGGCAGCCATCTTCCTGTTACTCGCGGCGAACTTTCAATCGATGCGATTGGCGCTCGCGATTGTGTTAACAGTACCGGCAGTGCTGTGCGGCGTGCTGCTGATGCTGGTGGTGACGCACACGACGCTAAACATTCAGTCGTTCATGGGCGCGATCATGGCGATCGGAATCGCGGTGGCGAATTCGATCTTGCTGGTGACGTTCGCAGAACGCTTCCGGCACGATCACCACAATGCGATGGACGCGGCGCGGGACGGTGCTTCGAGCCGGCTGCGCGCGATTCTCATGACGGCATCAGCGATGATCGTAGGCATGCTCCCGATGGCGCTCGGGCTGGGGGAAGGCGGTTCGCAATCGGCCCCGCTCGGACGCGCCGTGATCGGCGGGCTGCTGGTCTCGACATTCGCGACGCTGACGATACTGCCCTCGATCTACGCGATCCTGCAGGGCAGAGCGTCCGTGAGTTCTCCTTCGCTTGATCCGATGGACCCGGAGAGTCGATATTATGAAGCGCACTAAAGGCTTGGCCCTTTGCCTGTTGTGGCTCGTGGGATACCGGGCGAATGGGCAGAGCGGCGAACTGGCCGCTGTGGTGTCGAAGGTCGCATCCAGGCCGGTGGAGTTGCCTGGCGAATTTCTGCCCTTCCAGGCAGTTTCTCTCCACGCCAGGGTGGCGGGATACGTGGATCGCGTTCTGGTGGACCGTGGAACCGCCGTGAAACAGGGAGATCTGTTAGTGGAATTGAGTGCTCCCGAAATGACCGCTCAGCTAGCCGAGTCCGAATCGAAATTCCAAGCGGCCGAAGGTGAACGGGTGCAAGCGGAGACGCAATTGGCAGCAGCCGAAAGCACCTACGATCGCATGAAGAAGGCCGCTGAGACACCTGGCGCGATCGCCGGCAATGAGCTGGTGTTGAGCGAGAAGCGCGTGGAAGGCGCGCGCGCTCAATTGGCCACGCGGCAGCAAGCGAGTAAGGCAGCGGAGTCGGCAGTCCGCGCGCTTAAGGACCTGCGGGCCTACCTGAGAATTACTGCGCCGTTCTCAGGAGTGGTGACCGAAAGGCTAGTGCACCCGGGAGCCTTGGTGGGTCCGGGCAAGGACGCTGCCCTCCTCACGGTACAACAGGTATCGCAGCTTCGACTCGTGGTGCAGCTGCCCGAAGAACATGTGAGCGGCATCGTCAACGGTACGACGGTCTCATTCCACGTGCCAGCCTGGCCGGAACGAACGTTTTCGGGGACGTTATCGCGGGTGTCGCATACAGTTGATGTCAAGACGCGCACGATGCCGGTGGAGATCGACGTGACGAATCGCGACGGCTCGCTGGCGCCGGGCATGTATGCGACGGTGAAGTGGCCGGTACGGCGGGCGCGCCCTTCACTCTTCGTTCCGAAGACGAGTGTGGTGACTACCACTGAACGCACCTTCGTGATTCGGAACCAGGGCGGCCATGCGGAATGGGTCGATGTGCGGAAAGGCGCCGCGGACGGAGATCTGGTGGAAGTGATGGGCGGTCTGAACGCAGGTGAGATGGTGGTGCGGCGCGCCACGGATGAGATTCGCGAGGGCATGACAATCTCCGGACGTGTGGCACACTGAAAGACTGACGAGGAGCCCAAACGGACCATGCTGACGGATCAACAGGTCGCAGAACTGCGGTCACACTTCCCGATCCTGCGCAAGAAGACCTATTTGTATAGCTGCTCGCAGGGAGCGCTTTCCGACGCGGTGGAGTCCGGGATGCGGGAGTATGCCGACAGTTGGCGCACCGCTTCCGATCCATGGGGCGAATGGATGGGCGTGTACGAAGGCCTTCGAGCGGAATTTGCCAGGTTCATCAATGCGTCTCCGGATGAAGTAGCCATCGTGAATACGGCGTCGGCTGGAATCAACGCGATCGCGAGCGCACTAAGTTTCGACAAACGGAACAAGGTGGTGATGGGCGAGTACGAATTCCCGACGATGGGGCAGATCTGGCTGGCGCAGCAGGCCCGTGGGGCATCGGTGGAGTTTGTGGATGGCACGGACAATGCCATCGCTACTGACAGTTATGCGCGCACAATCGATGAACGCACGAGTATTGTACCGGTGACGCAAGTGTCATTTGTAAACGGCTTTCGCTCGGACGTGGCGGGGATTGTACGACTGGCACGCGCGCAAGGGGCGCTGGTATTTCTGGACGGGTACCAGGATTGCGGGACACGTCCGATCGATGTCAAGGCGCTCGAGGTGGACTTCTTCGTGACTGGCACACTGAAGTACCTGCTGAGCGCGGCGGGCGTGGCGTTCCTATATGTGCGGCGGGAACTGGTGGAGACGCTCCAACCAACGATGACCAGCTGGTTTTCGCAGCGCGACGTTTTCTCGTTCAATACTAAGCGGTTGGATCCTGCTCCCTCGGCGCGACGATTTGAGACGGGGACTCCGCCGGTGCCGAACCTGTTCATGGCACGTCCGGCGCTGCAACTTCTGATGAACGTCGGAATGGAAAACGTGGCGGCGCAGATTGCGGGTTTGGCGCGTGCTTTCCAGAGCGGCGCTCGCGAGCTGGGAATCGCAAGCAAGACTCCGCCTGACAGCTGCGGACCGCTAGTAGTGCTACTCGCAAAGGACTCCACTGCGATCGTGGAGCGGCTCGCGACACACGGCATTATGGTTTCGGCGCGGCACGATGGCGTCAGATGCGCATTTCACGTTTACAACACTCTCGACGACGTTGGTGCTGCGCTGGACGCTTTGAAACAAAACCTGGACCTAATGGTTCGCTGCTGATTGTCGATTACGATACCCTAACTACAAATGACTGCACTTCGTCGTGTTGCGGTTCTCGGCGCGGGAACCATGGGCTCTCGCATTGCGGCACACTTTGCCAATGCAGGGTACCCAGTTGAACTGCTGGATATCGTAGTTCCGGGACAGCAGAGTCGAGATCATGCGGCGCGAACAGGTATCGAGAATGCGTCGAAGCAGCGGCCCGTGGCCTTCTTTACAGATGCGGCACGAGCGCTGGTGACACCCGGCAATCTGGAGGATCACCTGGATCGCCTGCGGGGATGCGACTGGATTGTGGAAGCGGTCTCCGAAAATCTGGAGATTAAACGCCGGCTGCACTGGCAAGTGGCGGCGGTGCGCGCGACGAACGCGATTGTGTCGACCAACACTAGCGGGATTCCGCTGGCGTCGATCACGGAGGGCTTCCCGGCGGAATTTCGGGAGCACTTTCTAGGTACGCATTTCTTCAATCCACCGCGGTACTTGCACCTGGTGGAAGTGATTCCCGGAGCGGATACCACACCGGAGATTCTCGCATGGGTCACCAATTTCTGCGACCGGCACCTGGGCAAAGGTGTCGTGCTGTGCAAGGATACACCCAATTTCGTCGCCAACCGGATCGGCAGTTACTTCGGCGCTACGCTACACCAGCTTACGGCTGCGGGGAGCTATTCGGTGGAGGAGGTGGACGCGCTGACAGGGCCGTTGATCGGGCTGCCCAAGAGTGCGAGCTTCCGGCTGGTGGATATTATCGGACTCGACGTCTGGGTTCACGTGCTTCGAAATCTCAAGTCGCTAGTGCCTCACGACCCGGGCATCGAAAGGTACAACGTTCCCGCTTTCATGGAACGGATGATGGAGCTCGGATGGCTGGGAGAAAAGCGCGGACAGGGATTCTACAAGCGCGTGGGAAAGGGCGCAGATAAGGAGATCCACGCTCTGGACTTTGCGACGTTCGAGTACCGGCCCGCGGAGAAGGTGCGGTTCGAATCGGTAGAGGCGGCGCGCGGCATTTCCAACTTATCGGCGCGTTTGCGTTCACTGGTAGCTTCTGCGGATCGAGCGGGAGCCTTTCTCTGGCCGCTATTTCGGGACCTGTTTACCTACTCGGCTGCGATGGTGCCTGAGATCTCGGATCGAATCGTGGAAATCGACTGGGCGATGCGGTGGGGCTACGGATTTAAGTTGGGTCCGTTTGAGTTGTGGGATGCTCTGGGTGTTCCCGAAACGGTGGAGCGCATGCGGTCGGAAGGTTCGGCGGTGCCAGAGTGCGTAGAGCGAATGCTGGCTTCCGACGCGACGTCGTTTTATCAGTTCGCGGACCACGACGGGAAGCCGGGCATCAAGTACTTCGATCTGACGGGCACGGCTTTTCACGAGCTGGAACCGCGGCCCGGCGTGACGGTGCTGTCCGATATCAAACGCGCACGCGGCACGTTGTCGCCTTCCGCGCGGAAACCCGCGAATTCAGAGGCGTCCCTAATCGATCTGGGCGATGGCGTTCTCTGCCTAGAGTTTCATAACAAACTGAACGCCATTACATCCGGGTTGGTGGACTGGATGGAAGCTGCCCTGGAGGAAACCGACGCCAGGTATGACGCGCTGGTAATCGCGAACGAAGGCGAACACTTCTGCGCAGGGGCCAATCTTCAGGCGCTGTTGACAGCGGCCCAGGGCGGCAAGTGGGACGACATCGACCGGCTGGTTCGTAGCTTCCAACAGGTCATGATGGCCATGAAGTACTCGCCGAAACCTGTGGTGGTCGCACCATTCGGACTGGCGGTGGGCGGAGGGTGCGAAATCGTTCTGCACGGTGCCCGTGTACAGGCATCGGCTGAAACGTACATGGGGCTGGTGGAGACGAGCGTCGGGCTGGTCCCGGCGGGCGGTGGATGCAAAGAATTGCTGATTCGTACGGGGAGCGCCAAGAGCGCGTTCGAGTTGATTGGCTACGCGAAGACATCGGGTAGCGCAGCGCACGCACGTGAACTTGGGTTGCTGCGCTCGGCAGATGGCCTCACGATGAATCCCGAAAGACTGGTTGCAGATGCGAAAGCCGCCGCGCTGGCGATGCTTGCGGAGTACGCCCCGGGAGCGCCTCTCACGCATATCCCGGTGGAAGGAGAGGCGGGAATCGCAGCACTGAAAATCACGCTCTTCATGGCGCGTGAAGCGGGGTACCTTTCGGAATACGACGCGGCGATTGGGGAAAAGCTGGCTCATATATTGAGCGGTGGCCGCTTGAGCGGTTCGCAGACTGTTTGCGAACAGTATTTATTGGATCTGGAACGCGAGGTATTCCTGAGTTTGTGCGGAGAGAGGCTGACGCAAGAGCGTATGGCGCACATGCTGAAATATGGAAAGCCGTTGAGGAACTAGCATGCGAGGATCGATGCCAGAAGCCGTTATAGTCGATTGCCTGAGAACCGCGGTGGGCAAAGCGCCGCGCGGAACGCTTCGCACGACGCGACCAGATGACCTTGGCGCAGTGGTGATTCGCGCTTTGCTGGACCGCTACCCCAGTGTGAAGGATGGCATTGACGATGTGATTTTGGGTTGTGCTATGCCAGAGGGCGAAGCGGGAAATAATATGGCGCGGCAGTCGCTGCTACGGGCAGGCTTGCCGGACAGCGTGACCGGCGTGACGATCAACCGCTTCTGCAGTTCTGGTCTGCAGGCGATTGCGATGGCGGCTGACCGGATTCGCGCGGGCGGCGCCAGCATCCTGATAGCGGGCGGCAGCGAATCGATCAGCCTGACGCCGCGAGGCGGCGCGCGGCCCACGCCGAATCCGTGGTTCGTGGATCACTGGCCCGAGATCTACCTGACAATGGGTTTGACCGCCGAACGCGTCCAACGCAAGTACGGCGTGTCTCGCGAAGATGCGGATCTGTTCTCATTCCGAAGTCACCAAAATGCGATTCGCGCCCAGGCGTTGGGAAATTTCGATGAAGAGATAGTCCCCGTGGAAGTTACGACGGTGACACCTGAGCGGACAGCTACAACGGTGTTTCGAAAAGATGAGGGACCGCGAGCCGATACGAATGTCGAGGCGCTGGCGAAATTGCAGCCGGTCTTCCATGCGCACGGTACTGTGACGGCGGGTAACTCGTCGCAGACAAGCGATGGCGCGGCTGCGGCGTTGGTGATGTCGGCGTCGGCCGCACGGGCGCTTGGACTGAAAGCCAAGGCTCGCTACGTCAGCTTCGCGACGGCGGGCGTTCCTCCCGAGATTATGGGGATTGGACCGGTCGTGGCAATTCCGAAAGCTCTCGCGATGGCCGGGCTAAAACTGGATGATATCGGCGTAATCGAACTCAACGAGGCGTTTGGCGTGCAGGCGCTGGCCGTGATTCGCGAGGCGAAGCTAGACCCGGAGAGAGTGAATGTGAATGGGGGCGCCATCGCGTTGGGGCATCCGCTGGGATGTACGGGCGCGAAGTTGACGGCAACCATCCTGCGCGAGATGAAACGTCGCGGATCGCGCTACGGAATGGTGACCATGTGTGTGGGCGGCGGACAAGGCGCGGCTGGAATCTTCGAATTGATATCGTAGACGGGACGCCATGAACCTTATCCTTCTGACCGCCGCATGTATTGTGCTCTTGTTGTTTCTGATCCTGGTAGTGAAGTTGCATGCGTTCGTCGCACTGCTGCTTTCGAGTATGGTGCTGGGGCTGTCGGCAGGAATGCCGGCTGATAAAGTGCTCAAGTCGATTCAGGGCGGCTTCGGCGATGCGCTGGGATTCATCGCGGTGGTAGTCGGGTTAGGCGCAATGATCGGGCGCTACCTAGAGTATTCGGGCGGCGGCCAGGCGCTGGCAGACTGGCTGCTGCTGAAGTTCGGTAAGGACAAGGCGGCGTGGGCCATGCTGGTGGCCTCATTCCTGGTGGGACTGCCGATTTTCTTCGAAGTGGGCTTCATCATCCTGGTTCCGCTGGCGTGGAACCTGGCGAAGGAGACGCGCCGTTCCCTGCTCTTCTACGGGTTGCCGATGGCTGCCGCTCTGACGGTGACGCATTCGCTGGTGCCTCCCCACCCGGCTCCCGCAGCGGCATCGCAGTTGTTGGGCGGCGACTTGGGCCGGACGATACTCTACGGCATTGCCGTCTCGATACCGATGATCATCGCGGCGGGAATCGTATATGCAACGTGGATCGCAAGACGGATCTACGTGCCGGTGCCGGAGATCGCAGAGGCTTCCATGACGCGGAAGGATAGCACTCGCCCGGCACCACCGCTGCCGTTGGTCGTATTGCTGCTGATCTTGCCAGTGGTACTGATTTTCGGCGCGACGGTCGCGAATCTTCGACACGTACCCTTCCAGAATGCGGCGGTGTTCCTGGGACATCCGTTCACGGCGCTGACGATCACGCTTCTACTGGTGCTGTTGTTCTTCGGTGTGGGACGCGGGCTTACCCGCGAGCAAGCGGTTAGGATGGCAGGCGAGTCACTTGCGCCGATGGGTGCGCTGCTGTGCATTATGGGCGGCGGAGGCGCGTTCAAACAAGTGATAGTGGACTCGGGCGTAGGCTCATATCTCGGCAAGCTGCTGATTACGTCCGCGATTTCTCCGCTGCTGGTCGTGTACATCGTGGCGGCCGCGATGCGACTGGCTCAGGGTTCGGCGACGGTCGCGATTATCACGGCAGCGGGAATCGTGGCGCCTATCGTGAAAGGGATTCCAGGTTATACACCGGACATGCTGGTGCTGGCGCTCTGCTGCGGTGGCACAGCGTTTTCGCATGTGAACGACTCGGGCTTCTGGCTGGTGAATCAATATTTCGGCATGACGGTGCCGCAGACCCTGAAATCGTGGACGTCGATGAAGATCGTATCTTCGCTGGTTGGGTTGGGAGCGGTGCTGACCCTCCAGGCGATTCTACACTAGCCGGCGGTACATCTCGATAAACTTTTCCAGGGGAATCTGTTCTGCACGCAGAGAGGCTTCAGGCCAGATGTCGATGCGGTCCTTGCCGTAAGCGTCGATCAGGCAATTTCGAAGTGTCTTGCGCTTGTGCTGGAAGCAGAGACCGATGAACCGGACCAGTTCCTCAGGATGGTCGACATGAGCCGCAAGCGGTTCGAGCAGGACAACCGCGGAGTCGACTTTAGGCGGTGGCCGGAAGGCGGAAGGCCCCACATCGAAGAGCTTGCGAACGGTCGCGAATAACGAGGTCTGGACGGTCAGAAAACCGTAGTCCCGATGGCCAGGCGATGCCGTCAGGCGGTCCGCCACTTCCTTCTGAATGAGAAAGACGGCGCGCGGGAATGCGAGTCGCGTTACCTTCTCGAGAATCGGCGAGGTGATGTAGTAGGGCAGGTTGCCGACGATCGGCGCGAGTCCCCACTGAGCGAGATCGACATTGAGAACGTCGGCTTCGATGACTTCCAGACGACGATCGCCGGCAAAGCGCTGACGCAGGTAGGCAACCAGGTCGCGATCGATTTCGACGGCGATGACGCGGGTGGCACGTTTGAGGAGTTTCTCCGTGAGCGCGCCACGCCCGGGACCAATTTCGATCACGAGAGGACAGTCGGACGGGCACACAGCCGCCGCGATGCGTTCGAGGATAGAGCCTTTGATTAAGAAATGCTGTCCGAACTTTTGGCGCGACACGCGCTAGCTGCGCAAGGTGCGGCGCGAAGTGGGCCGTTGCACCATCTTCACTAAGCCAGGGGTGGGAATCCCCAGGAAAGTCGCTGGCATGAATTTAGATAGCATAATGACGGTCTGCATATCGGACGTCATGTTGCCCTTGGCGAGTTGATAGTTGACGACCTTGCCACTTTCATCAATCATCAACCATACGACTGTGGCGTCTTCGGGGTAACTCGCGTAGGTCGGCTCGATCTTCGGAACATCGGCACTGACGCCAGGCGAATTCACGCCAGTGGAACTCAGGACCACAACCTGGCCGTAGGGATCTGTGCCCCAATCGGCGTCCGCATAATCATGTACTACGCTAAAGCTGGGAACGAGGGCGCTGAACAATACGAGTGCAGACACGATCCCGCCGGCGAACGGCACCGCGAGCGGACGCATCAGATTGTCGAACCAAAGACGGAGATGACCGGACCAGTGTTCAAACCGATCGGAGAGGGTGGCGCGAGACTGGTGCCGCGCGAGTTCATGGGACGCCATGACTCGCAGGCGGGCGGCGAGATTCGGCGGCATGGCCGCTCGATTCATTTCGCTGAGCGCTCTGCGCAAATTCTGCATCGACTCGAAATGGGCACCGCACTCTCTGCAGGACTCGAGGTGCGCCAACAGACTCTCCCGCTCGGCGGCCGGAATCTTCCGATCGATCAGCGGGGAGATTAGTTCTTGCACGTTATCACAGCTCATAACATCACTCTGCCGTCTTCGGCACCAATCGCAACGCCGGCCTGGATTTGAGGCTGCTCGCGAGTTCGTCTCGTAGGGCTTCGCGACCTCGGAGAATTCGCGACTTCACGGTTCCAAGGGAGACGCCCAGGATATCCGCAATGTCTTCGTAGCTCTGGTCGGTAATATCCCTGAGGACTACGGCTTCTCGGAAGATAGGATTAATTCTGTCGAGCGCGGCCTCGATCATGACGTGTTGTTCGCGATCGAACGCCTCGTCAAAGGGGGACCGGTTGCGGTCTGGTATGATCTCCTTCCAATTCCGCATTTCTTCCGGATCGGTATCGAGTTCGACTTCCCTACGGCGATGCCGAAAGAACCATCGCCTGGTATTGTGAGCTTCGTTAACGGTGATGCGGTAGATCCACGTTTTGAGGGTGCTCTGCCCCCGGAAACTTCCGATATTGCGGAAGACCTTTAAGAAGACCTCTTGAACGACATCGCAGGCTTCGGATTGATCGTTCAGCAGGCGTAACGCCAGAGTGAAAACAGGTTGCTGAAAACGAGTAAGGAGCTCTTCGTAGGCCTGCTCAGAGCCGGTCCGCAAGGATTCGATCAGTCGGGCGTCTTCGACATCCCCGACCGCTTCCGGAGTTCGATCCGAGCTTAAATCCAAGATTGAAGTGGCCACCGGCGACCTCACATTCAGCCTGACTTCAAATTAGCAGGATAATTTCATCCTTGCAAATATAAGAGACACCGAAGGAAAGTGGAAAGTTCCCGGCTTGGAGTCGTTATGCTATATTGTGGCTGAAAGGTGCGGGAGTAATTCAGTGGTAGAATGCCAGCTTCCCAAGCTGGACGTCGCCGGTTC
>Ga0105237_10003664_pt1 | contig 18113 bp, 18 predicted proteins | sample KBSC24metaG_FD_81520 | JGI IMG/M metagenome (GOLD analysis project Ga0105237, IMG submission 81520) | Corn rhizosphere microbial communities from Kellogg Biological Station, Michigan, USA - KBS C2-4 metaG | ecosystem: Host-associated > Plants > Roots > Rhizosphere > Soil | place: Michigan, USA... | reverse complement strand
ATCCCGCCGCCTTCGCCGCCGCGCGACATCCCCTCGCCGCGCTCACGCCGACCGAGGCCGAGGACATCGCCATCGAGGCGCTGACCCTGCTCATGCCCAAGGTGAAGGAGGTGGGCGGGTTCGACGAACTGCGGCCCCTCGTCATCACCATCGCCTCGCGCAAGGCCATCTCGGAGAAACGTCGCCAGCTCGCCGACAAGCGCGGCGGCGGCGATGTCACCAGCCTCGATGCGCTGCAGGACGACGAGAACATCCGCTTCGAGCCGGCGGACCAGCTGGCCGGACGCCTCAGCGCCTCCGACCTGCGCGAGCTGTCGCGTCTGCTCGACGCGGCCCTGGCGGAACTGGAGCCGCGCCAGGCGGAGCTGCTACGCGATTTCCTCATCCACCGCGTCGCCTATAAGGAACTGGCGGAAAAATACCGGATGCCGATCGGCAGCGTGGGAGTCAGCCTCTCGCGCAGCCTTGGCAAGGTCCGGGCCCATTTGCAGACCACCCCCACATTATGGAAAGAAATGATCGCCTATTTGCGATAACATCTTATGGACGCCGATTCCTTTGCCGACCTTGCCCTGCGCGTGCTCGCCCGTGAAGCGACCGACGAGGAGCGCCGCGCGCTCGACGCCGCCATCGCCGCCGACCCGGCACGCGGGGAGGAATTCCGGCAGTTGGAGGAAACGCACGCGCTCCTGCTCGCCGCCGCTCCGATGGCCATCGCCGCCGAGGCGCAGGAACCCGCCCTTCCCGCTTACCGTCTAAACGAGCTCCGCACCGCCGTCCGGCAACATTTCGGGCCTGTCGCCGCGCGAGTTCCAATCGCGGCATCACCATCCCGCCTGGCCGCGTCGCTCCGCTGGCTTTGGACCGGAGGCGTGACAACGGTGCTGGCGGTCGTGGTGATCCTGATCAGCTTTTCGGATCGGTCGGTCGAGGTGGGGCTTTACCGGACCTCTCCCGTGCGCGGTAGTGATGCGCCCCTTTCGCCGACCGACGTGCCCGCGGCGCGGGTCATTGCCTTTGATCAGGACGCACCGTTCGATCAGTGGAAAAAGGATCTCTCATGGAACGAGCACGCCAAGGTCTGGATCGACAACGAGAACGACCTTCTCCACATCATCCGCCGAGACAAGGACGGCAGCCTTACTGAGCAGACCGAGCCGTTGGCCCGCACCAATCGGGAACAGCGCGAGCAGATCAGCCGCGTGGTCGAGTCGCTGCAGAAGCGCTGAGCCCTCCGTCATCCCGAGCTTGTCGAGGGATGACAGAGTAGAAAATGGTCAGTTCGTCTCGAAGCCGTGCTTGGCCCAGATTTCTCGGGCCGCCTCGCCGATGCAGTAATCCATGAAAGAGCGGGCAAGCGAGGGATTCTTCGCGCCCTTGGTGACGGAAGCCATGTAAAAGACTGGCGGCGCATCGTCGCTTTTCAGGATGATCATCTCGAAGCCGGGCAGCGGAGCGCTCGTGATATCGGTTTTGTAGACGAAGACCGCGTCGGCCTGTTCGCGCTCGGCGATCTGCAGCACAAGTGTCTCCGTACCCGCGTAGGCGTAGGTGTTCTTGTGCGCGTCGTCGATGAGGCCGTGCTTTTGCAGCGCTTTTTTGGCAAACCGGCCCGAGGCAACAAGGTCGGGATTGCCCAGTGCGACTTTCTTCCATTCCGAGCCGACGAGATCGAACCAGTCGAGCTCATCGTCCTTAACCAAGGCCTTGCGCCCGTAGATCACCAGCGCGTTGCGCGCGACGGTGCGCTGGCCATCGGCCAGAAGGAAGCCTTTGTCGGTCAGTTCCTTCATGTCCTGGAGATCGGGGCCGATGACGAGATCACCCGCCGTGCCCGCTTCAGTCCGCGCACGCAGGGTTCCGGCATTGGTCAGGACGAGCGGCACCTGCGGGCTCGGATCGAGACTGTCGGACCAATTTTGCGCGAGGTCCTGCAGGACTTCTTTCAGGCTGCTGTCGGCCATGATCGTGACCGTAGGTACGGGAGCTTCACTTGGGGCATTGGTATTAGTAGATGGCGCGTTCGTGACTGGAGCTGGAGAGCTCGGCTGGACGGGTTGGGCAGGCTGGACCGGCATGGCCTGATGCGGGTCGACCGGACGCGCGGGTGTCGCCGTTTGCGCCGACAGGGGCGCCCACCCGACGGTGAAAACCACCAGGGCGAAGCAGCGAAGGAGATGCTTCATCGGGAAGAGCTTAATCCATCAACTCGTAGGCAATCGAACTCAAAACGAAGAAGGCGGCGGTCTCGGCACGCAGGATGATCTTGCCGAGCGAGACCGGAAGGAAGCCCGCCGCACGGGCGAGGCCGATTTCCGCCGGGGTGAAATCGCCCTCGGGCCCGATCATGATTACGATGGGCGTGCCGGGCTTTAAACCCTGGAGCTGTTCGCGCAGGGCCGTCTTGAGGGGGCGCGCTTCGGGTTGGAGCGAGGCGATCAGCTTCACCGCGCCGCGGGGCAGCGCAGCGGCGAAATCCTTCGGCGTGCTCGGCGCGTGCACCTTCGGCAGCCAATTCTGGCCGCACTGCTTGGCCGCCTCGATGGTCAGCTTCTGCCACTTCTCGACCTTGGCTTCGGCCTTCTCCTCGTCGACTTGGGCGACGCTGTGGTCGGACTGGAGAGGGATCAATTCGGAGACCCCTAGCTCGGTCGCCTTCTGCAAAATCAGGTCCATCGACTTCGGCTTGGTCAGCGCCTGGGCGAGCCAGACCGGGTGGGCAGGGCGGGGCGCCGTGGCCTTGGCCAGAATCTGGAATTTCACTTCGTCGCGCGCGATTTCGGTGATGCGTGCCTTGGCCTCGATGCCCTGGCCATCGAAGACGGAAAAGAGATCGCCCACGGCCTGGCGCATGACCTGCGCGCAGTGGTGGGATTGTTCCGCATCGAGCACACCGCGATCCAACGAGGGGGAGTAGTAGCGTTTCATTTGAAAAAATCCTTGGCTTTGCGGAAGAAGGAGGCTTCCTCCGGATGGGTCTGGTCATCGCAGCTCTCGGCGAAGGCCTGGAGCTTGGCACGCTGATCGGCGTTCAGCTTGATCGGGACCTCGACGTAAAGTTTCACGTGAAGATCGCCGATGCCGCGGCCATGAACCTCGGGCAGGCCCTTGCCGCGCAGGCGGAGAACTTTCCCGGACGGTGTACCCGCCGGGACCTTGAGCACGGCGCTGCCTTCCAATGTCGGCACGCGCACCTCGCCGCCCAGCGCGGCGCGGGCGAAGCTGATCGGTACGTTGCAGAAAAGATCCGTCCCCTCGCGCTGGAAAATTTCGTGCGGCTCAACGTGGAGAACAACGTAAAGGTCCCCCGCAGGACCGCCCCGCACGCCGCCCTCGCCCTGGCCGGAGGAGCGCAGCCGCGTGCCATCCTCGACCCCGGCGGGAATCTTGATCTTGATCTTGGTCGTCTTCTCGACGCGGCCTTCGCCGCGGCAGGTGTGGCACGGCTTCTCAATGGTCTGGCCCGCGCCCCGGCAGCGGGGACAGGTCTGCGCGATGTTGAAGAAACCACGCGTCACGGCAACCTGCCCATGACCACCGCAGGTGGAGCAGGTGGTGACCTTGCTGCCCGGTTCGGCGCCCGAACCGTGGCAGGTGTCGCAGGATTGAAGCTTCGAAATCTCGATCTCCTTCTCGACGCCGCGGGCGGCTTCCTGGAAGGTGATGCGCATGTCGTAGCGCAGGTCGGAGCCACGCCCTCGGCCACCGCCTCCGCCGCCATCCTGCTGAAAAGCTTCGTCGAAGAAATTGCTGAAAATTCCACCCGCGCCGCCACGGCCGCCGCCGAAGACCTCACGGAAAACCTCGAACGGATCGTGCATGCCGCCGCCCATTCCCGCTCCGCCCATGCCGCCACCGGGCGCAAAGGCCTGATGACCAAAGCGGTCGTACGCGCTTCGTTTTTCGGGATTGCTCAGGACCTCGTAAGCCTCGCCGAGTTCCTTGAACTTGTCTTCGGCCGTCTTGTCGCCCGGGTTCTTGTCGGGGTGATATTTCACCGCGAGCTTCCGGTAAGCCTTTTTGATGTTTTTTTTTTTTATAATCCGGCCAACACCGAGAACCTGGTAATAATCGCGCTTGGTCGTGGCCATTTACTTGGAAGATGCTTTGTCTTCGGGGGCCTTGGCCACAAAAACCGAGGCGGGCCGCAAGAGACGGTCCTTGAACTTGTAGCCCTTGCGCATCTGGGAAAGAACGTGGCCTTCGGGATGCTCCGCTGATTCGTGGTGGCCAAGCGCCTCGTGACGGTGCGGATCAAACGGATGGCCCACGGCGTCGATCGGCTCGACCCCGGCGTCGCGCAGGACCTGCTGGAACTGGGCCAGGGCCATTTCGAATCCCTGCGCGATAGCCTTCGCATCGGTGGTCGATTTCGCCGCCTGCATGCCCATCTCGAAATTATCGATGACCGGAAGAAGCTTTTCCAAGAGCGCCTCGCCGGCGTGGCGGACAGCCTCTTCCTTTTCCTTGAGGAGACGCTTGCGCGAGTTATCCCACTCGGCCTTGGTGCGGAGGAGCTGGTCCTTTAGTTCCGACGCCTGGGCGGCCTCTTGCAATGCAGCCTGATACATCTCGTTGGTAACGACAACGCAGGCTGGCTCCGGGGATGCCGGGGTCTCTTTATTTTCTTCGGGGGAACTCATGGGAAAAATGGCAAGGTTTCAACAAAGCAAACTCACGTGAAAAATCAATCGGATCGTTGGGAGGCCAACCGGATGGGGGAAGCCTCCCCTTGGGCCACCAGTCAGTTTTCCTTGGCAGTATGTCCAAGGTCTTCCCGCAAAAACTCGACCACGTCCTTGAACTTGGGAATATTGCGGGCATCGAATTCCATCAGGGTCTCGTGGGCCTCCAGGATGGTCGGAGCGGCTTCGGTCCGGGAAGGGACAGGACATGGCATTTCTTCAAGTTTCTTGGTGGGGAGGCCGTTGGCCGTCCGGTTATCGGCTACCTTGATAAGGCGATCCAAGCCGAGATTCTTGAGCAATTCGAGGTTCTTTGGGCTGGCATTGAGGACGTGAAGCGAGCCGTTGGCCGCCTCCTTGAGCTTGAGTCCCAAGCCGAGCAGAATGCCGAGAAAAGTGCTGTCGAGATAGGTGCAGTTTTCGAGGTCGACGACGAAGCGGTTGATCCCGTCCTTCAACAACTGCTGGTAAAAGGCCTTGAGGCAACCGGAGTTCTGAAAGGATCCTCGACCAACCACCTTGATGAACCCGAGGTTGGCACTCCGTGCCACCAAAATTTTCGACAGCTCCACACATGGACTATAGGTCTGTAGAAGGAAAGGTCAACGCCCCTCGTGTTAAGTCTTTAAAGCGTCGAAGAAATCGATTGCATCTTGAGAGGTAAAATTACCTTGTGTATGATTCTCTAATGCCTTGTTTCCGAGTCCCTTGCGGTTATCCTGCGAAAGAATGAAATTGGTCGTGGCCATCACCGGCGCCAGCGGTTCTCTTTACGCACAAAGGTTGTTACAAATCTTAAAGGAAGACCCGAAAGGTCCTCATGAGGTCCACGTGGCCCTCAGCAGCCATGCTCGGGAAGTAGCCATGACCGAGGTGGGCAAGCTGGCCATTCCCGAGGGTTTCCAGGTTCATGGGGACGACTCCATGCAGGTCCCCTTTGTCAGCGGCTCGGCTCGTTTTGACGCGATGACCATCGTTCCCTGTTCCATGGGGATGATTGGCCGGATCGCCCACGGCTATTCGGACAGCGCGATCGCACGCGCCGCCGATGTTTTCCTGAAAGAAAAGCGGCGCCTGATCGTGGTTCCCCGCGAAACGCCCTGGAACCTGATCCAGGCCCGGAACGTCGTCACGCTCCTTGAAGCAGGCGCCGATGTCATTCCCGCCATCCCTTCCTTTTATCACCGCCCGGAAAGTGTCCTCGACGTGATTGATACCGTCGTCGCGCGCGTGCTCGACCATCTCGGTCTGGAGCACGCACTGGTAAAGCGCTGGATGGAGCCTAAGTCTTTTCTCTAATCCTCGGAAATTTATGGTCAAACGATTCCAGAAGAGTCTATTGCCCAGACAAGACGTATCGACATCCCATCCCCTTCGCTTCACGTGGCGAATGATCGCCGGAATCGCCCTTCTGCTGGCTGCAGTGACATTTCTGCTCTATTGGCCTTCGCTTAAATCCGATTTTGTCTACGACGCGCGTGAGGAAATCCTCAACGAAGGATTCATCACCACTTTTTCGAACCTGCCCGACGTGCTTTCGCTGAAGGTTCTGAACATGAATATCATGCTCGGCTCGCGCCCGTGGCAACTGCTTTATCTGATGTTGATCGCGGCCTACAGCGGGCAAGAGCCGTTCGGTTATCATCTGGCAAGTAATCTTCTCCATGCAATCAATGCTGCGCTGCTTTTTATCCTGCTGAGTCGGTTGATCGCGACGGAAATGGCGGCGCAAAGTGAAAACGACAGGCGAAAGATTACGCTCGTCGCCGCCATTCCCGTTCTGATCTTCGCCGTGCATCCCTTGGCGACGGAATCGGTTGCCGAAATCAGCTTCAGCTCCAGTCTTTTGGTGACGTTTTTCACGCTGGTGACGCTGCTCGCGGCGACGGCCTTTCGCCCGAAAAGATCATGGTCCGCGCTCATGCTGGGGGCTGGAGTAGCCTTTTGTTGCTTCGCCTCGGTGGCTTCCAAGGAATCGGGCATTGCGACGGCGTTTCTGCTCGTTGTCTACTGGTTTCTGTTTCGCCGTCGGGAAGCCAAGGGACCGTGGTTCCTATTTTTGGGTGCGGCGATGGCGGCGACGGGAGCTTTTCTGGCCCTCCGCTACCTTTTCCCGCCACCGATCTATTCCACGCTGCCGTATCTGGGAGGATCATTTTGGCAGGTTTTCCTCATTCAACCATGCCTGTGGGTTTTCATGATGGGCAAGCTGGTCTGGCCTTTTCATTTTTCCGCCAATTATCTCGAGACGGAAATCAAGGAGCCTTCTCTCCCATTGGCGCTAATCGTTCTGACGGCGGTGATTTTTCTGCAGGTATGCCTGGCACGAAAAAGCAAACTGGGCGCGCTGGGTGTGGCGGTCTATTGGCTGGGGCTCGCCACCGTCTCCAACTTCGTTCCCCTCTACTGCCCGGTGGCAGATCGCTTCTATTACCTGCCGCTGGCGGGAGTGGCGATGCAACTCCTGGCGCTCCTGATGCTGGTACAGAAAACACGATGGGGATTTCCGATCTTGCTCGTCCCGCTTCTTGCCGCCATTCCTTTTCTGTCCGTGCTCACGGAGATAAGAGAAAAAGCTTTTGCCAATGATTTTGCCCTCTGGACGGATGCGCTCCAGGTCAATCCTGATTCCCCCCTGGCGCACACGAACATGGGCAACAGCCTGATGAGGACGGGCAACAATATGGACGAGGCCATTGACCATTACCAAATGGCCCTGGCCTCCAATCCCAATTACGCGCTGGCGCACAACAATCTTGCTTTCCTTCTCTTCTGCAAGGGACGGGTGGACGAGGCGATCACCCATTACCAAAAGGCGCTGGAAATCGATCCCACTTATGCTCTGGCCCATTACGACTTTGGTGTCCTGCTGTCCCATATCAAACGGGAAGAGGAAGCCATCGACCATTACAAGAAGGCATTAAAAACCAATCCCCGCTACACTCAGGCCTATTACAGTCTCGGCTACCTCCTCTCCCAGGAAGGACGATTCGACGAGGCAGCTCCCCAATTCCAGAAGGCGCTGCAAATCAATCCCGCCTATGCCGAAGCTCACAATGGCATGGGAATCGTGCTGGCCCAGAAAGGACACGTGGAAGAAGCCTTGAAACAGTTTCAGGAAGCCGTGCGGTTGAAGCCCGGATATAACGATGCCCGGCGCAACCTGAAGCATGCCGAGAGCCTTCTCCGGCAAAAACCGACTCCGCCGTAACCTTCCCGCCAGCCCGCCAAGTCTTTTGCATTGGCTGCCCTCCGCTGCTACAAGGGAGGGAACCATGCCTTCCTCTGTCATCATGACTTCGCCCCCGGGCGGACCGCGCCCCGGCCTGTTCCGTTATTTGTTCGGAACGCTGGAGTTGATCAAGTTTTCGCATTCGGTCTTCGCCCTGCCCTTCGCTCTTTCGGCGATGCTGATCGCGGCCTGGGGCGTGCCGGGCATCTGGACGCTGGTCTGGATTCTCTGGTGCCTCGTCACGGCACGGACGGCGGCGATGGCCTTCAACCGCTGGGCCGACTGGGATTACGACACGTTCAATCCCCGCACGCGGCGGCGTTCCCAACTGGGTACGCGGCGCCTGACGATGATCCTGTGCGTGGTCAGTCTGGCCGCCTTCGCCTTCGGCTGTGCGCAGCTTAATTTTCTCTGCCTGGCGCTGTGCCCGGTCGCTTGCCTGCTCATCCTCGGTTATTCGCTGACTAAGCGCTTCACCTCCTACACCCATGCCTTCCTCGGACTGGCGCTGGCGGCGGCGCCGATGGGGGCGTGGGCGGCGACGGCCGGCAATTTCAATTCCCCCCTTCCCTGGATGCTGGCGGCGGCGGTCTGGTGCTGGGTCTTCGGCTTCGATCTGATCTATTCCACGCAGGATGTCGAGTTCGACCGGCAGGCGCAGCTCCATTCCTTTCCCGCGCGACACGGCGTGGCGGCAGCGCTGCGATTAGCCCGTTTTCTCCACCTGCTGACGTGGCTTATACTGCTGGCTTTGGGTTGGCTTGCCCACCTTCCGCTGCCATATTGGATGGCCATGGGTTTGATCTTTTTCGCGCTGGTTATCGAGCACCTGCTTTGCCGGTCGGATGACCTCCAGCGCATCAACGTGGCTTTCTTCAACATGAACGCGTTTGTCGGCCTGTTCCTCGTTATCGGGGTCGCCGCCAGCGTCTACTGGCCCGAGATCGTCCTTTGGGCTACGCTTGATCCCTCCAAGTCATGAGCTTCATGGATTCCATCCTTGCCCGGTCCGGGCTGAACGACATCGCGGAGAAAGTCTTCGCCGCGCAGCGCCTGAGCGATGCCGACGCGCTGCGGCTCTACGCGGTGAAGGACCTCAACGCGCTCGGTTATCTCGCGAACCACGTCCGCGAGCGTAAGAACGGCAACGTCGCCACCTACGTCCTCAATCTCTACCTCAACTACTCGAACATCTGCATCCTGAGCTGCCAGTTCTGCGCCTTTGCGCGGCGCCCCCACGAGACGGAGGGGCAGTTCACCTACGACATCGAGGAGATGGCGCGGCAGGCGAAGGAGGCTTACGACAAGGGCGTCACGGAGGTCCACATCGTCGGCGGACTCCATCCCAAGCTCCCTTTCGACTACTACACGGGGATGATCCAGGCGCTGAAGGCGGCCTGTCCCAACCTGACCGTGAAGGCTTTCACCGCGATCGAAATCCGGCACCTGGCCGAGCGGGTCGCGAAGAAGCCGATCCGCGAGACGCTCGAGATCCTGCGCGAGGCGGGCCTCAGCTCGCTGACCGGCGGCGGCGCCGAGATTTTCGATCCCGAGGTGCGCGACAAGCTCTGCCGGGGCAAGGAGAGCGCTGAGGAGTGGCTCGAGGTTCACCGCACTTGGCACCAGATGGGCGAGCGGAGCACCTGCACGATGCTTTACGGCCACGTCGAGACCGTCGCGCATCGGGTCGATCACCTTCGCCGCCTGCGCGAATTGCAGGACGAGACGCACGGCTTCACCGCGCTGGTTCCCTTCGCCTACGAGCCGGAGCACAACAAGCTGAGCCACCTCGGCCTGAGCCGCGCCTCGGCCTTCGAGGACCTGCGGAACCTCGCCATCGCGCGGCTCTACCTCGACAACTTCGACCACATCACCGCCTACTGGGTCAGCCTCGGCCTGCCCACGGCGCAGATCGCCCTGAGCTACGGCGTCGACGATCTGCACGGCACGATCCAGCAGGAGAAAATCTTTCACATGGCCGGAAGCCAGACGCCCCAGGGCCAGACGATCGCGACGCTGGAGCGGGCGATCCGCGAGGCGGGCCGCGTCCCAATGCAGCGCAACACCTTCTACCAGCGGCTCAACCCGCCGCCGGAGGGAACGCCGTTGCCCGACCGCCCGGCGCAGGAGGGGGTGCTGGTGTGATTTTGGAATTCCTCGAGTTTTTGGGAGGATTGTCTGAAGTGGCAGATGGAGTGGTGAAGATTTATTCTCGCTTCACCAAGCCGTCATCCCGAGCGGAGGCGAAGAATAAGATGTTTTTCCCCGGCACGTTTTCCAGAGCCGCAGTCGAGGGACCTGGCCTGACAACCCACGGGATGGGAAAAGCGCCACTTGGCCCAGAACTTCAGAAAAGCATCCCGCTCTTTGCCCGGGCGGAGAGCGGGTGGTCTTTTTGTCCTTACTCATCCTTGGGCGCAACTCGCGCAACAGGTCTAACTCACCCATATCTCTCGACTGCGGTTCGGGTAAATCCTGCGAAAAAACTCATCTTTTGGCTCACCTCTGCTCGAGATGACGGTTTGGTAAAACAAAGTCCGGGTGAGACGATCAAAATTCACCGCCATCTCCAGGACTGATGAGCATGCTTCCAGAAAATTTCCCCGTGCCCGCCTTAGCGACGGAATCCTCTCCGTCCGCCTGGAGCCTCGGTTCGGTGCCCTATCTCAACGCGCGTCCGCTTCACTGGGGCATCCAGCAGCCGCTCACGTTCCTCGAACCGACCAAGCTGGCCGTCGAGCTGGCCGAGGGTCGGCTGCAGGCGGGACTCGTGCCACTGGTCGAGGCACTGGAAAATGCCGATGCCTACCACATCGTCAACGGCGTCGCCATCGGCTCGCTCAATAGCGTCTACAGCGTCGTCCTCATGCACAACATTCCGGTGGTCCGTCTCAAGACGGTGGCGCTCGACCCGGCGTCTAAGACCTCGAACCAGCTCCTGCGCGTGCTGCTTCAGAAATATTACCGGCTGAGTCCCCGCTACGTCTCGCCCGACGAACCGGCGGATGGCCAGCTTCTCATCGGAGACCCGGCCATCGTCCATCGCCAGACGCATCCTGACGAGCGGTGCCTCGACCTGGCGCAGTCGTGGCACGCCCACACCGGACTGCCTTTTGTCTTCGCCGTCTGGGCCATCCGTCGCGAGACGCCCAACGCGGAGCTGCTCGCTCGGAACCTACGCGCCGCCGCAAAGATCGGCCTGGCCGCGCGGGATGAGCTGGCGAAGACGCCTTTTGAATATCGCTATCTGACCGAACACCTTTATTACCACCTGGGCGACCCGCAGAAGAAGGCTATCACGGCCTTCGCCGCGGCGCTGGTCGAGATCGGCCACCTCGCCCAAGCTCCCGAATTGAGTTATATCTAAAAATAGTCATCCTGAGCTTGTCGAAGGACCTCTAACTATCCCGCTCGAAGCATACGTTTGGAGCAATAATAGCTAAAGGTCCTTCGACAAGCTCAGGGTGACAGGTATTTAAAATTATGATCCAGCCCCTTCTCGACTCCGAAATCAAGGCCAGGGTTCTCGACGGCGGACGCATCACGCCCGACGAGGCGAAGCAGCTCTATTTCGCGCCGCTGACCGAGCTTGGCGAACTCGCCGACGCGCGCCGCCGCCAGCGCAAGGGCGCCGCCTACGACGGCCGGGGCAACGAGATCGTCACCTACATCATCGACCGGAACATCAATTACACGAACGTCTGCAACGTCTACTGCAAGTTCTGCGCCTTCATGCGCACCGAGCGCGACGACGACCATTACGTCCTGAGTCCCGAGCAGATCGGCGAGAAGATCAAGGAGCTCGAGTCCATCGGCGGCACGCAAATCCTCATGCAGGGCGGGCATCACCCGAAACTTGGGATCGACTACTACCTGAACCTGCTCAGCTACATCCGGACGAACCACCCGACGATCAATATCCACGGCTTTTCCCCGCCCGAGTTCAACCACTTCGCCGAGGTCTTCAAGATGCCGCTGGAGGAAGTCATCGGCCGCTTTAAGGAAGCGGGGCTTGGCTCGATCCCCGGCGGCGGAGGCGAGATCCTCGTCGACAAGATCCGCAACGCCATCGCGCCGCTGAAGTGCGATTCCGATCATTGGCTGGAAGTGATGCGGATCGCCCACCGGATGGGACTGGCCAGTTCGGCCACGATGATGTTCGGCCACGTCGAGAGCGTCGACGACCGGATCGAGCACCTGCGCCGCCTACGCGAGGTGCAGGACGAGACGGGCGGCTTCACCGCGTTCATCTGCTGGACCTTCCAGTCCGACGGCACGAAAATGCGCAACATCCCTCCCACCGGCTCGCACGAATACCTGAGGATGCAGGCGCTGAGCCGTATCTTCCTCGATAATTTCGACAACGTCCAGTCGTCGTGGGTGACACAAGGGCCCAAGATCGGCCAGGTCGCCCTCCAGTACGGCGCGAACGATTATGGCAGCGTGATGATGGAGGAGAATGTCGTCTCCGCCGCCGGCACCAGCTTCCGCCTGACCGTGGACGAGATCAAAAAGGCGATCTCCGAGCTCGGCTACGAGGCCCGCCAGCGGGACAACTGGTACGAGTTGCTGAATTAATCGCGACGGCGGCACTACTCGTCATCTCGAGCGAAGGTAAGCCATTAGGTGCGTTTAACCGCAAGGGCCACCCGAACCGAAGTCGAGAGATATGGGTGTCTTTTCAAAGTGGGTTAAAGGCGCCGCAAGACTTGGACAAAACCAAGCGGATTCCCGCTTGCTGCTCAATCGCAGAGCGAAAACCTTTTTTCGATCCGATATCAAATGGCGCCCTTGTCACTCGAAGGTTATTCGATCCATATCTCTCGACTCCGGCTCTGTAAAGCCTGGTGGGGAAAGACGCTTTGTTCTTCGCCTCCGCTCGAGATGACGGGGATTACCGTGGGAGTGCGAAGAAAAGAAGCATCACCAGCGTGGGCCCAATCGCGGCGAGGAAGAGGCCGCCAGGGGAGATGCTCTCCTCAGGAAAATATTTCTGGAGGATCGACTGGCCTGCCGGATTGGGCGCGTTGGCGATGACGGTGAGGCCGCCGCCGCAGAGCGCGCCGGAGACCACGGCATCCTTGAGCTCCTCGCTGAAATTCGGCACGAGCGTGGCGAGGTAGGTGATGGCGGCGTTGTCGTTGAAGGCGGTGAGGACGGTCGCACCGATCAGCAGCGGGTACTGACCGAGACGGCTGAGCACCGGCTCGATCCACCAGCCCTGCAGGCCGCCGTGGATGACCAGTCCCGCGAGGAAGAAACCGACCAGCATCGGCGAACGCATGTTGATCTCATCCTGATAAGCGGTGGTGGCCATGGTGAAGGCGAGGAAGAAGAGAAACCCGCCGATGAACAGCGCGGGCTCGTGCGCTACCAGCACGGTCCAGCCGAGGAAGACGAGGTGGACGGTCGTGACCCAGAACGGCACCGATTCCTGCCGCTCGGATTCGTCCTGCGGAAGGTTGTCGGCATTGTCGTTCAATCGGGCAAATTCACGGCGGAAAATGAGGAAGTAGGTCACATTGCTGATCAGGATTCCCGCCACGGCACGCACGCCCACCTGCTCGAACATATAGGCGGAACTCCAGCCCCACTTTGCTGCGACCATCAGTACCGGCGGCGCGGCGAAATTGGTCAAAGCCCCACCGACCGAGATGTTCACGAAGAGTAGTCCCAGTGTCGCGTACATGAACGGCTTGCTTGGCCCGAGCCGGTAGAATTCGCGCCCCAGTAGGACTGCGCAGATGGTCATGGCCGCCGGTTCGGTGATGAATGATCCGAAGAGCGGGCCGATGGTGAGTAGCACCGCCCACCAACGCGCGGGTGATTGCCCCGCAACAAGCCCCATCACCCGCATCGTGAATTGCACAACGGGTCGACTCGCCGCGATGGCCATGATGACAACGACAAAAAGCGGCTCGGTATATGTCACCCCAACGTCGAGATAATATCGCGCCACACCGAATCCCTTGCTAATAAAAAGAGCCAGGACCAAGGGCAATACCCAGATGCCGAATATCGCCTCCACCTCGCCTAGGAAATGGAGCAGCGCCGCTGGAACGCTCTGGCGATAATGGTGGGCCCGTTTCGAATCAGGGCCGTGTTCCTCAGCCAACCGCGCTTCATGCGCGTGTTGCAGCCGATGGGAGAGGTGCAGGATTTTCGGCGCGAGGAAGGTGTGGATGATCGCGAGCAAAAAGATCACCGTGGCCACGAGGTTGAAGGGCTCGGCGTGGATGCGCTCCAGGAGAACCTGCCAGAGTCCCGCCCCGGCGGAGTCCTGGTAGGAATCGAGCGGCAGGGGAAACGGCACCTCGGGCGCATTTTCCGAAGCCGCACGGACCGCGCCCGGAAATAATCCGAACCCGCCCAGAACGAAAATGAAAAGGAAGCGGCTCATGGCAATTACCGTGTCATGACGCGGTTACGAGCAAAGATCAAGCCACTTCGCATCTAGCGAAACATGGCGTACACGTAGATATTCAGGATGAGGTAATAGGAGCGGATATCGGAACTGAATCCCGCAAAGGGACGCGGCATCCGCTCCCAACGCGTACCATCGAAAGTCCCGTAACGGCCTATGAAAATGGCTACCATCGCGCCTCGATAATAGAGCGTGGTGCGGCCCCGATAATTGGGATTTTCCCGGATTTCGCTCCGGACACCCTCGACCGTTTCCGTGCGATGCAGCGTGTGGAAAATCGGATGCGAATCGTCGAGCAGGCGGCCCGTAGTGAAATCCGCGTTCTGCGCCGGAAGGTCGTGGATTAAATAATCGAAAACGGGCAGATCGCGCTTCTGCCGGAAAAGCTCCTGCTCGTAGGGATAGGCGTCCTCGAAAAGCAGGAGAAAGCCGCCCCGCTCGAAGTAATCCTTCAGCACCTTCTTTTCCTCGTCGGTGAAGGCCATGGGGTGGATTGAGTCAAAGCGCATCTCGCAAAACGGCACATGGTGATCGAGCAGTCGCGCAAGCGGAAAAACCGTCCAGCGCATACGGTGGTAGAGCGGCTTCTCGTTCGCGTCCATCTGGGTGACGAGAAAAGCCGAGTCCTGTTCGTCGTACTCCCGCACGTCGGCGGGCCGGGAATCGTTCGCGGGACGAACCATCGCCCAGGGCAGGAAGTCCTCACCGCAGGCAGGTACCATAACCAGCCAGAGAATTGCGATGAGCCGGGAAAAATTCATGGCAGATCTTTGTATCGTATCTTTGGGTTAGCCCCTAGCCAGTCGAATCGATTTTAGATAGGATGATCGGCTCATCTTCCTCCTTCACCATGACTTCAACCAAATCTCGCGCCCTCCTTTTTTCAGGTCAGGGTGCACAAAAAATCGGGATGGGCGCGGATCTCTGTGAAAAGAGTCCCACCGCCTGCGCACTTTATGAACGGGCCGACAAGCAACTCGGCTGGTCGCTGAGCGAGATCAGCTTTCGGGGTCCCGAGACGGCGCTGACCGAAACGCGAGTCTGCCAGCCTGCCCTTTATACGCACGGGCTCGCCATTCTGGCGGCCTTCGCCGACCACGCCGGGCGTCCTCTCCGGTTCGAGGCGGCCGCCGGATTGTCGCTGGGCGAATATACCGCCCATGCGACGGCGGGTAGCTTCGATTTCGAGACGGGCCTCAAGCTCGTAGCCGAGCGGGGTCGCCTTATGCAGGAGGCCTGCAACGCCACAGTGGGCACGATGATCACGCTGCTCGGCGCGACACCCGAGCAGGCGCGGGAAATCGCGACAGCCTGTGACGTCGACGTGGCCAATTTAAACTGTCCCGGCCAGATCGTCCTGTCGGGCGGCAAGAAGGAGATGGAAGGCGTGGCGGAAGTCGCGAAAGCCAAGGGCATTCGCAAAGTCATCCCGCTTAATGTGGCGGGAGCCTACCATTCCCGGTTAATGACAGGCGCCGCGAAGGAACTTGCCCCACATCTCGCCCAAGCCGCCATCGTCGCGCCCCGCGTTCCTGTCGTGGCCAACTTCACCGCCGACCTGGCCGGAACGCCGGAACAGATTCGCTCCACGCTCGAGGCGCAAGTCTGCGGCTCAGTCCGCTGGGAGGAATCGATTCGCCGCCTGATTTCTCTGGGCTACACCGATTTTATCGAGTGCGGGCCGGGTGGAGTACTCGCGGGGATGTTGCGCCGCATCGATCCCGCCGCCACCTGTTTGTCATTGGAATCTCACGCCGACCTCGTTAAACACGCCGATGCCCTCAACTAACTTTCTCGCCAATCAAACCGCCCTCGTCACCGGCGCCAGCCGCGGCCTGGGCAAAGCCATCGCCATCGCCCTGGCCCGGGAAGGCGCCTCAATCGCCGCCGTGGCCCGCAGCGAAGAAGCGCTCGTCGACACACTGGCCGCGATCCGCGCTTCGGGAGGCACCGCCGAACCCTTCGCCGTCGACGTGGCCGATGGCGCTGCCACGGAAGCTGTCGTGGAAAAAGTCGCCGCCCAGTTCGGCCACATCGACATCCTCGTCAACAATGCCGGAGTCACCCGCGACGGCCTTCTGGCCCGCATGACGACCGAGGCGTGGGACACAGTCATCGACACGAATCTGAAGGGCGCATTCAACTTCACCAAGCCGGTGGGGCGTCTTATGGTCAAGCAGCGCTCGGGGCGAATCATCAATATTTCCTCGGTCATTGGACTGATGGGCAACGCCGGGCAGGCCAACTATGCCGCTTCCAAGGCGGGCCTGATTGGATTCACCAAGTCGGTGGCACGCGAATTCGCATCGCGCGGAATCACCTGCAACGTGGTTTGCCCGGGTTTCATCGAGACCGACATGACAAAAGATTTAGGCGAGGATTTGCGGAAAAAATTGTTGGAGCGCATCCCACTTCAACGCCTCGGTCAGCCCGAGGATGTGGCGGGCGTGGCACTCTTTCTCTCCTCTCCCGCAGCGAGTTACATCACCGGACAGATCTTAACCGTAGACGGCGGCATGGTCATGTGAGAGGGTTCTCTCCCTGAAAGTGTCAAGCTTGGAAATGAAATGCCCGGACTTGACGTAAAGAAAAAGTTTGCCAAAGAAGATGTGCGCCCGTAACAACGGCACGAACAAAAGGAGCTAGTATTTTTTATGGCGGAAAAGTCGATTGAAGAAAAAGTCAAAGACATCATCGTGGAACAACTCGGCGTCAATCCCGAACAGGTGACGCCCCAGGCCAAGTTCATTGAGGACCTGGGTGCCGATTCCCTCGATACGGTTGAGCTCGTGATGGCCTTTGAAGAGGAATTTAATGTCGAAGTGCCTGACGAAGAGGCCGAGAAGCTGCAGACTGTCGGCGATGTCGTCAAATACATCGAAGACAAGGGTTCCAAGTAACCCGCGAAATCGGCTTTTCAAAGCAAGGCACCCTGTCCTAGGGTGCCTTTTTCGTTCTCATCAGCCTTTCCTTGATTAGAATGGATTTGGGTACAAATTAGAAATATGAGCGAACGGCGTGTTGTCATCACGGGCATGGGAGCGGTCACGCCCCTGGGCCTCGATGTCCCCTCGACCTGGGCCAACCTGATCGCGGGCAAGAGCGGCGTGAGTCCCATCACCTCGTGGGATGCCTCAGCCCATGACTGCCGTTTTGCCGCGCAGGTGAAGGATTTCGAGCCCCGCAAACATTTCTTCAACGAAAAGGACGCGCGTCGCGCCGATCGTTACACGCAACTCGCCATGGCCTCGGCCAAGGAAGCGGTCAAGCACGCCGGGCTCGATCCCCAGCATCTGGAGCTCGACCGTGTCGGCGTCCTGATCGGTTCGGGTATCGGCGGCCTCAAATCGTTGGGAGACCAGGATGAAATCCTGCTCCAGAAGGGTCCGGGACGTATCTCCCCCTTCCTGATCCCGATGATGATCAGCAACATGGCGGCAGGGTTGGTCTCGATGGAATTCGGTTTTGCCGGCCCCAATTTCGCGGTCGTGACTGCCTGTGCGACTTCCAACAACTGTATCGGTGAAGCGTGGCGCCTCATCCGCGACAACGAAGCCGAGATCATCCTCGCAGGCGGCAGCGAGGCGGCCTGTGTTCCCCTCGGCATGAGCGGTTTCGCCGCGCTGCGTGCCCTGAGCACGCGTAACGACGATCCCGAGCGGGCCTCGCGCCCCTTCGACAAAGATCGCGACGGCTTCGTCCTGGGCGAAGGCGCCGGAGTGGTGATCGTGGAGGAGCTCGAGCACGCGAAGAAGCGCGGCGCGACCATCCT
>Ga0105237_10003659_pt1 | contig 18128 bp, 14 predicted proteins | sample KBSC24metaG_FD_81520 | JGI IMG/M metagenome (GOLD analysis project Ga0105237, IMG submission 81520) | Corn rhizosphere microbial communities from Kellogg Biological Station, Michigan, USA - KBS C2-4 metaG | ecosystem: Host-associated > Plants > Roots > Rhizosphere > Soil | place: Michigan, USA... | reverse complement strand
GAACTTGCGGCCATACAGCGATTTTTCGCCCCACACGCCGTAGGCCTCCAGCATCTCGTGCGTCGGGTCGGAGATCAGGGGAACCGAGAGCTTGTGTTTGTCACGGAACTTCTCCTGGGCCTTGACGGTATCGGCCGAAATCCCCACCACGGCCGTGCCGCTGCGCCTGAACTCCTCCGACAACGCGCTGAAGGCGATCGCCTCCCGCGTGCACCCGGGCGTATCGGCCTTGGGATAGAAGAACAGCACCAGCTTTTTCCCGCGGAAATCCTGCAGCGAAACGCTGCCGCCGCCGTCGCGCGGCAGGTTGAAATCCGGAGCCTTGCCGCCTTCGGCAGGGACGCGTGAGGTTGCGGCCGCGGAACTCAGCGTTGTCTGCCGGGCTTTGGCGTTCACATCGGTTGCAGACGATTTTAACGGTTTGGTCGGTGCCGGGTGCGATGCTACGACTGTCTCGCGCGATGGTTTGGCGACTGCCTTCGATGGTTGCGCGGCCTTGGCCTTCGCGGTTTTGGCAGCGACCTCTCTGACGTGTGAGGGATTGGACAATTTCTTGTGCGATTTCTTGGACATACGCCTTCCTTTCGTCGCTTTCAGGAGAACAATGATCGGTGTATTATGAGTCGGTGTCGCGGAATCGACCTGGGGTGGCGGTGCAGAAGTTTCGCTCTGGGATGTCACCGCGAAGCTGCTTGGAGAACTTCTGATCTGAAACACGCTGGAACCCAATGTTTCTAGTGTCGTTTCGCATCCGATGTTCGCAAATGAGGAGGCCGCAGGATGCTGCAAGGTTCGGGTGCGGGACATCGGCGGCTGGGCAAGAGTGACTGTCGCGGGGTATGGTGACAAGTCGTTTGACGCACCGCCTGGATGCCCGTTGAGAAAACTGCCTGCGGCGGATAACGAGCGGCAGGATCATCAGAGGATTGGCAGAGATGCCGGCACTGGAACGCCCGTTACCCCTGAACGGGCGAGACCGTGGCAGCGATCAAGCCACTAACGAACGCCGGTACCGAGAGGCGATGGCAGGAAACAGATCCGCCCAGGCACCAGACCAAGGTTCTCGTCCGCAGGCTGATGGTCACGCCCGGCAGTGGGATGATTGCGATTGGGACCACGAACATGATGAGGTCGCCGGCCATCGGGCCCGCCGCCTGCTATCCAGGTCAAACTCCAGGCTTCATTCGTCCGTCGATGGGGTTGGCGGAGTGCTGCGGTGGGTCTCCGGCGCGCGCTGGTTGAGGCGTTTCGCGGTCGTGATCGCCGCGCTGGTGCTGATCTTCGCGGGCTGCTTTGGCACGCTGTGGTGGCGGCTTGGCGCCGGTCCGATCAATCTCGATCTGGCCACGCCCTGGCTTGCGGCGGCGATCGAAGACAATATCGGCAACGGCAACACGGTTGAGATCGGCGGTACCCAGATCGAGCGAGCCGGGCGGATTCGTATCGCGGTTCGCATCCGCGATATGATCGTGCGTGACCAGGACCACGCCATCGTCGCCAGCGCTCCGAAGGCCGAGGTCCGGTTGTCCGGAACGGCGCTCTTGATGGGGCGCCTGCGCGCCGAGAGCCTCAACCTCGTCGATGCCGAACTCGCAATCCGCATCACGCCGGACGGCAACGTCACCGTTTCGACCGGCGACACCGCCAAGCCACTCGCAACCGGCGTGGCGTCGAAGCGTGACGCCGGCTTGCCCCCGACATTCCCGCGCCCGGGTAGTGCGAACGCGTCCATGCAATCCGCACCGTCGGCCTCGGCTCCCTCATCGCCGAACAGCTCGCAAAATGGATTGCTTGCCGGCCTCGACTGGTTGGATAGCCTCAGCCTGACCGGTCTCGACGGCCAGAACCTCAACGAAATCGGCCTCAAGAACGGCGTTCTGGTCGTCGACGATCAGCAACGCGGCAACAAGTGGACGTTTCAGAACATCAGTCTCGGCATGCGCCGACCGCGTGGTGGTGGCGTGGCGTTAAGCATCGGCGAGGAGGGCCAGAAGGCCTGGTCGATTCGCGTGCTGATCGGGCCGCAGGAGAACGGCGTGCGTTCCGTCGATCTGCGCGCCGACAAGGTGCCAACATCGAATATCCTTCTGGCGTTGCGGCTGAAGGATATGACCTACAATGCAAATCTGCCGCTGACCGGAGAAGTGAAGGGCGAACTTGGTCGCGATGGCCTGCCGACCTATCTGCGCGGCAAGCTCAACGTCGGCGCCGGAACCCTCATCGACACCGATTCGCCGGACTATCCATTGGCGATCGATTCGGCTGAGGTGAACCTGGACTGGGATTCCGGCAGGCGCGTGCTGGTTGCGCCCTTCAAGATCATCTCTGGCGAAAACCGCGTCACACTGCTCGCCCATCTCGACCCGCCCAACGACAATGTGTCGGATTGGCAGCTTGGTCTGAGCGGTGGCACGATTCTGCTCGCCGGGATCGACAACGAACCGCCCTTGATCTTCAACCGCATCGCGGTCGGCTTTCGTTTCGACACCGACAGGAAGCGCGTCCTGCTGACGCAGGCCAATTTCAGCAACGGCGAGATCGGCCTCGCCGGAACCGGCAGTCTGGATTATTCAGGCGAGCCTCGGCTGACGCTCGGCTTTGCCGGAACGCCGATGCCGGCGTCCGCCCTGAAACGGGTATGGCCGGCACTGGTCGTGCCGGAGGTCCGCCAATGGGTGACAGAGCGGATCGAACGCGGTTCGGTGCAGCGTTTCGACGTGGCGGTCAATTCGCCGACCAGGAATCTTCCGCGCCGAGGGCCGCCGATTCCGGACGACGGTCTCGACGTCAATATCGTCGCGAACGGCGTCTCGGTTCACCCCGTCGATGGATTGCCATCGGTGCGCGACGCCGACATGAAGGTGCATATCACCGGGCGCACCGCCACCGTGACGATCGGACAGGGGGTGGCCGATACGCCGGCGGGCCGCAAGCTCACGCTGTCGGATTTCGTTTTCGAGGTTCCCGACATGGCGACGAAACCGCCGCCTGCACGGGTCAAGGTCCGAGTCGATGGGCCGGTCCCCGCGGCCGCCGAAGTTCTCGCCTCCGACCGTCTCAGCGATCTGTCTTCGACCCCGATCGATCCCAACACCAGCAAAGGCAACTTTTCCGCGACCGTCACCCTGGGCATGCCCGTGATCGGGGAACTGACCAAGGCCGACACCACCTACGCGGTGAGCGCGGATCTCAACGGATTTTCGGCGGACAAGCTGGTGATGAACCAGAAGCTCGAAGCCAATGCCCTGAAGATCGTCGCCAGCAACCAGGGCTATCAGGTGAAGGGCGATGTGAAGATCAACGGTCAGTCCGCGACGCTGGATTATCGCAAGCCGGCCGATGGTGACGCCGACATCAAGCTCGTGGCGACGCTCGACGATGCGAGCCGGGCGCGTCTCGGGCTCGATCTGGGATCCGCGGTCAGCGGCGCATTGCCGATCAAGCTGATCGGCAAGATCTCCGGCGGCGATCGTGACAGCCGGATGGGCATCGAGGCCGATCTCACGTCGCTGAAGCTCGACAACATCCTGCCGGGCTGGGTCAAGGTGCCGGGCAAATCGAGCAAGGCGACATTCATCGTGGTGCCGAAGGCGCAGTCGACGCGCTTCGAGGATATCGTCATCGATGGCGGCGGCGCCTCGATCAAGGGCTCGCTCGAGGTCGACCAGAATGGCGACCTGATGAACGCGAACTTTCCGACCTATTCGCCGTCCGACGGGGACAAGGCCTCCCTGAAGGCCGAGCGAGGCCCGGACGGTGTGCTGAAGGTCACCATTCGCGGCGACGTGTTCGACGGTCGGGGTTTCCTGAAATCGGCGATAGCAGGCGACAGCAAAGGCAAGGGAAAGAACACCGACTTCGATATCGATCTCAAGCTTGGGGCCGTGATGGGCTTCAACGGCGAGGCTGTGCGCAGCGTCGATGGCAAGTTCTCGAGGCGCAACGGCGTCATTCGAGCCTTCACGCTGACCGGAAAGGTCGGACGGGATACGCCCGTTACCGCGGAGTTGCGCGGCCGCGGCCAAGGCCAAGGCGGCCGTGAGGTGATCTATCTCGAAACCAATGATGCCGGCGCGTTGCTCCGCTTCAACGACACCTACACCAAGATGATCGGAGGTCAGCTCTCGCTGGCCATGGATCCGCCGACGGTCGATCCGAGCCCGAAAGAAGGCCTGATCAACGTTCGCGACTTCACGGTCAAGGGCCAGGCCGAGCTTGATCGCCAGGTCTCGGCTGGCGCGGGTGGCGTTCAGAACGGCGTGACTTTTTCGCGCGCGCGCGCGGAATTCGTGCGCCAGAACGGCCAGCTCAGCGTCCGCGACGGCGTGCTGAAGGGGCCGATGATCGGCGGCACGATCGAAGGCACCATCGATTTCCCGGCTGACCAGGTCCGCATGAGCGGCACGTTCGTGCCGATATACGGGCTCAACAACATGTTCGGGCAGATCCCGGTCCTCGGCTTATTCCTGGGGCTGGGAAGCAATGAGGGCCTTATCGGCGTGACCTATGAGATAGTCGGCACGCCCAACAAACCCCAGCTGCGCGTCAATCCGATCTCGGCAATGGCGCCGGGCCTGCTGCGCAAGATCTTCGAATTCAATACCGGCAAGCAGAACAATCCGGTGGACCTGCAGCAGCCAAACAACTGACGGCCTCGCTACCTCCGCAGCGCCGGCACGACCAGAAACGGGACCATCCCGAGCATCACGCAAACCAGCGAAAACGCGATCACGGGATTATAGCTGTGGCTGAGATCATGGATCAGCCCGCCGCTCCAGGACCCGAAGGCGGATCCGAGCCCGCTGCCGATCGAGATCGTGCCGTAGATGGTGCCGACCCGCTTGCCCCGATAGATCTTCATTGCGGTGGCCGACAGCAGCGGGCCGCGCGAGCCGATCATGCTGCCGAAGCAGACGACGAAGCCGGTCAGCAGCCACATGTTCGGGGCGCGCTGCAGCAGCCAAAGCTGGATGATGCCAAGGATCGAGACCGCGTAGCTGAACAGCACGGATGGCCTGCGGCCGATCAGGCCGTCCAGCGAGGAGACGCCGAGCATCCCGAACAGCAGCACCACGCCCGAAAACCCCCAGGCGGTCGCGGCCTGCAGCGGCGCAAAACCGATCTCGATCAGGTAGGTCACGATCTGCGGGGCGATCGCAAACATGCCGACCGCGGTGAAGAAGAAGGTCGAGAACAGCGCCCAGAAGGCGTGATGGCGCAGCGCCCGCGCCAGGGTCCAGCCTTCGTCGATGAGATCGGCCGCGGCATGTCGCGTCAGGTGCGGCGCACCGGCGGCGAACAGGCGCCACGGCAGCAGCAGGAGTGGCACCAGCAGGATCAGCACCGACACGCCGAAGATCTGATAGGTGATCCGCCAGCCGAGATGGTCGATCAGAATCTGCGACGAGGGCAGCAAGACCAGAACGCCGGCGCCGGTCGCCGAATAGACCACGGCCATTGCGGTCGGCAGGCGCGGGCCGAACCAGCGGCCGAGCAGGATCGAGTTCGGGACGTTGCCGATCAAGGCGATGCCGATGCCGACGCAGAGACCAAGGCTGAGCTGGAATTGCCAGAGCTGCCGCGCCGAGCCCGCGATCAGGTAGGCGGCCCCCAGCAGGGCGAGGCCAAGCGCGTAGACCGTGCGGGGTCCGGAACGGTCGAACAGGCGCCCGATCAGGGGCGCCGACAGCCCGCCCGCGAGCGCCGACAGCGAATAGATCGAAACCACTTCGGCGCGGTCCCAGCCAAAACTCTCGGAAATCGGTTTCAGGAAGACGGTGAAGCTTTCACCGAGGCCGCGGCCGATCACCGACAGCACAAAGCACAGCGCCAATACGTTCAGCGCCACGCGCGCCGGCTGCAGCGGCGTTGCGAGCATGTCTTCCTGCGGCGTGATCTTGTCCATCGCGGGATCAGGGAGCGCGTTTCAGCGTCTCCCCGCAACCGCCAAAAGCGAATACGCCTATGCAGGCTTCAGCAGGACGTGGCGCTTCCGGCCGAGCGAGAGCTTGATGACTCCCTCCGGCGTGAGGTTCGCGGCCGTCAGCATCATCTTCTCGTCCGTGACCGCGACGTCGTTGACGCGCAGGCCGCCGCCCTTGATCTGGCGCCGCGCCTCGCCGTTGGAGGTGACCAAGCCCGCCTTGACGAAGGCCGCGAGCACACCAAGGCCGGATACGAGCTCTCCGCGCGGAACGTCGACGGTCGGCAGGTTTTCGGCGATGGCGCCTTCCTCAAAAGTCTGCCGCGCCGTCTCCGCCGCGGTCCGTGCCGCCTCGGCGCCATGCAGTAGCGTGGTCGCAGCGTCCGCCAGGGCCTTCTTGGCCTCGTTGATCTCGGAGCCCTGCAGCGCGGCGAGTTTTTCGATCTCACTGATCGGCAAGGTCGTGAACAGCTTCAGAAACTTCACGACATCGCGGTCCTCGACGTTCCGCCAATATTGCCAGAAGTCGTAGGGGCTGAACTGGTCAGCGTTGAGCCAGACCGCACCCTGGGCGGTCTTGCCCATCTTGGCGCCGGAGGCCGTGGTCAGCAGGGGGGTGGTCAGTGCGAACAGCTGCGGCGTGCCCATGCGGCGGCCGAGATCGACGCCGTTGACGATGTTGCCCCACTGGTCGGAGCCGCCCATCTGCAGGCGGCAGCCGACACGGCGCGACAGCTCGACGAAATCATAGGCCTGGCAGACCATGTAGTTGAACTCGATGAAGCTCATCTCCTGCTCGCGCTCGAGACGCAGCCGCACCGAGTCCATCGTCAGCATGCGATTGACCGAGAAGTGCCGGCCGATATCGCGCAGCATCTCGATCCAGTTGAGCTTGGTCAGCCATTCGGCATTGTCGAGCATGACGGCGTCACTCGCACCGGAGCCGTAGCGCAGCACCTTGGCGAACACGCCGCGGATCGAGGCCTTGTTGGCCTCGATGTCCTCGATGGATCGGATCGCGCGCGACTCGTCCTTGCCGGAGGGGTCGCCGACCATGGTGGTGCCGCCACCCATCAGGGTGATCGGCTTGTTGCCGCTCTGCTGCAGCCAGTGCAGCATCATCATGGTCAGGTAATTGCCGATATGCAGCGAGGGCGCGGTGCAATCGTAGCCGACATAGGCGATGGCCTCGCCCTTGGCGGCCAGCGCGTCGAGACCGTCGAAATCGGAGCACTGGTGGATGAACCCGCGTTCCTGCAGGATATTCAGAAAATCCGATTTAAAGGCGGTCATGTGTCGGCGACTCTGATCATTCTTGTTTTACGATATTTGCAGCCATCGGCGGCTCCCGGAGGACAACGGGCTGCCGCCAGCCGGCGTGTTGTGGCATTATAAGATGTGCCTGTTCGGCACAAGCCAGGGGGTCCAATGAACGGAACCCGAAATCGGCCTCGTTTGCCGGCTATCGTCCGGTTCTGATTCGCTCGCGGGCCTGCCTGGCGGCGAGTGTCATATCCGATCCACGGGCACGGCGCTGAGGGCGCTAATGCGATGATGCTGACGGCAGTCGGTCTGATGAGCGGCACCTCGCTCGACGGGGTTGACGTGGCATTGATCGAAACCGACGGGCGCCGGATCGGGGCGTTCGGGCCGTCCGGCTACAGGCCCTATAGCGAGACCGAGCGCAGCCTGCTGCGCCAGGCGCTGTCAGAGGCCGTGACCCTCACAGAGCGGGAGGCACGCCCCGGCGTGCTGCGCGAGGCCGAGCGCGCCGTGACCGTTGCCCACGCGGAGGCGGTTGCCGCCTTCACCGCGCAAAATCGCATCCCCTGCGAAGACATCGATATCGTCGGCTTCCACGGCCAGACCGTGCTGCACCGTCCCGAGCGCAGGCTGACGGTGCAGATCGGCGATGCGGCGGCGCTGGCCAAGGCGATCCGGATTCCCGTGATGCATGACTTCCGCGCGGCCGACGTCGAGGCCGGCGGGCAGGGCGCTCCGTTCGTTCCGGTCTATCACCGCGCCCTGGCGCAGTCGCTGCAGCGGGAAGGGCCGATCGTCGTGGCCAATATCGGGGGCGTTTCCAACATCACCTATATCGACGGCGACATGACGCTGATCGCCTGCGACACCGGCCCCGGCAATGCCCTGCTCGACGATTTCATGTACCGCATCATGCGCCAGCCCTTCGACACGGAGGGGCGAATGGCCGCGCAGGGCCTTCCCGATCGGGCCTGGGTGGCGCGGGCGCTGGAACTGCCGTTCTTCGCAGCTCCGCCGCCGAAATCGCTCGACCGCAACGATTTCGCCGCGTTGCGACTGGGTGACATGGCGCCGGCCGACGGCGCCGCCACGCTGACCGCCTTCACCGCGGCTGCGCTGGCGCGGATCGTGCCGCAGTTGCCGAAGGTGCCCAACAGCTGGATTATCTGCGGCGGCGGTGCCCGCAATCACACCATGATGCGGATGCTGCGCGAAAACCTTGCGCCGGCGAGCGTCGAGGCTGCGGACGCGCTGGGCTGGTCGACGGATGCAATCGAGGCGCAGGCCTTCGGCTTCCTCGCGGCGCGCGGCCTCAAGGGCCTGCCGCTGTCCTATCCCGCCACCACCGGAGTGCCGATGCCGATGACCGGGGGCCTCGTCGTGAGGCCATGAGGCCAAAAACGTCATCCATGCATTTGCATGGACCTTGACACTTTCATGCGCTTGCATCTAGATTAATGCGGATGCATGAACATGAGGTCTCCGATGGCACCCCAGTTGAAACTCATTAGCCACAAACTGTGTCCCTATGTGCAGCGAGCGGTGATCGCGCTGACCGAGAAGGGCATTCCTTTCGAACGGATCGACATCGATCTGGCCAACAAGCCGGTGTGGTTTCTGAAGATCTCGCCTCTCGGCAAGGTGCCCGTGCTCACGGTTGCGACCGACAGCGGTGAGGTGGCGCTGTTCGAGAGCAACGTAATCTGCGAATACATCGAGGAGACACAAGCTGGCGCGACGCTGCATCCGGACGATGCCCTGCAACGCGCCGAGCATCGCGCCTGGATGGAGTTCGGCTCTGCGATCCTTGGGGATCTCTGGGGGCTCGAGACCACCACCGACGCTACAACATTCGAGGGCAAGCGGCAGGCGATCGCGGCGAAATTCGCCCGCGTCGAGGCGGCGGTTGGCACTGGTCCGTTCTTCGCCGGCGACAGGTTCAGCCTGGTGGACGCGGTGTTCGCGCCGATCTACCGCTATTTCGACGTGTTCGATGAATTCGCCGATCTCGCCATCTTCAAGGACACGCCGAAGGTGCGGAGGTGGCGCGCGGAACTCGCGTCGCGGCCGAGCGTCAAGGCTGCGGTCGGCGCGGACTATCCGCAATTGCTGCGCGCTTTTTTGGCGCGGCATGACGCCCATTTGTTGAAACTTGCGGCGTAAAATGGCGTGGCGAAGATCGCGGTGAAACCACGGTCTTCGGATTTACAATTCGGCGGCCATTGTCGCGAGAGCGGCAACGGTATTGATGTTGCGTGCCGTGCCGTTTTTGGCGGCGGCAACGACCAGTTTCGACTTGGCCATGCCATCGCCGTAGTGGATGTAGATTTCGCGCCGCCCCAAACCGATCTCTTCGTCCTTCCGGCCGCGAACAGTGGCCAGCGTGTCGGCCGGTGGTGCACGATCGAGGAACACCGCCATGGTTCTGTTGGGCGCCGCTTCCGGAAACGGGTTATCGGCGAGCACCTGCGCCATCTCGGCGGCGGAGCGCACCAGCACACCGACCGGCTTGCCGGCGTACGTCTCCAAGCGCTTTTCGAGACCAGCCTTGATCGCAGCCTCGGACTTGCGGCTGACGAAAATGACATTGCCACTGGCGATATAGGTCCGGACGCTGGCGCATCCGAAGGACTCGCAGATCGCCTTGAGGTCGCTCATCGGCAGCTTGCCGGTGCCTCCGACATTGACGGCGCGCAGCAGTGCGACGAAGGCGGTCACGGCGCGCCGAACGGTCTAGCGCACGTTGGCGAGCCGCATGTCGAGATAGGCCGTGATGGTCTCCATCAAGGGCTCCAGCTTGCCGTCGAAGAAGTGATTGGCGCCGCCGATGACCTGCTGATCGATCACGATGCCTTTCTGCGTCTTCAACTTCTCCACCAGCGTATTGACATCCTTCGGCGGCACCACCGCGTCTTTCTCGCCATGCACGATCAGCCCTGAGGACGGGCAGGGCGCGAGGAACGAGAAGTCGTAGAGATTGGCTGGCGGTGCGATCGAGATGAAGCCCTCGACCTCGGGGCGGCGCATCAGGAGCTGCATCCCGATCCAGGCGCCGAACGAAAATCCCGCGACCCAGCAGGCGCGGGCCTCCGGATTGATGGTCTGGGCCCAGTCGAGCGCCGAGGCCGCATCCGACAATTCGCCGGTGCCGTGATCGAACGAGCCCTGGCTGCGGCCGACGCCGCGGAAATTGAAGCGCAGCACCGAGAATCCGCGATGGGCAAAGGCGTAATAGCACTGGTAGACGATCTGGTGGTTCATCGTGCCGTGAAACTGCGGATGCGGATGCAGGATCATCGCAATCGGCGCGTTTTTCTGCTTGGCCGGATGATAACGGCCTTCGAGACGGCCCGCCGGGCCGGTGAAGATGACTTCAGGCATCAGTGATCCCTACTAACCTGCCGACTGTATTTCGGTCCGATCTGGCTATTCGCAGACGAACCTCGCAGGCGGAGATGATGGGCATCGTTGCGGTGGACGAACGACGCCGGGTGAATTGGCGCGCGCGTTCTAACATGGGGCGAGGGGCAAAAAGCAAGGATTTTGAACATCCGACAATGTGTTCAAGGCGTTAGCGAATGGGGCGGGAGAGCCCGCGTCGGCGAGCAAGACTTTAATGAATTGGAGGTATTAAAATACCATAATCGCCACGTCTAGTGCGGCTGGAATCGGGTGAGGTCCTTGATTGAATTGAGCGCGGTGCGGTACCTGCGGCTGCCAGTAACGGACTGACCGGTATCGAGCGTCAATTCGAAGTCGCCATTCGCGCCCGCCTTGAGCCCGGTGACGCGCGACAGGTTGACCAGCCGAGTCCGGTGCACGCGCACGATATTGAATTTTGCCAGGCGCGCTTCCTCGCCCGCCAAGGTTCCTCGCACCAGGCGCGTGATGCTATCGGCGAGGCTGTATTCGACGTAATTGCCGGCCGAACTGATCCAGAGAATGTCGCGGGGCTCGATGCGGATCCGTGTGGCGCCGTCCCGGAGCCAGACCATGTGCGGCACGGCCGCGGGGTCGGCCGCAGCCGCCGCTACGGCGGCGCGGAGCCCTCGGCGACGGTTGTCGATCAGCCACAGCGAGCCGCCGATCAACAGGCAGGTGATGACGTCCTTGCGGAATTCGTAGATCACGGTCGCGACCGAGAGGTGAAAATCGTAGGAACTGCCGACCAGGAACATCACCAGCTTGCGAAGTCCGACCATGCCGGCGATGTGCAGGCTCGAGAACACGACAATCGCGGCTCCCGCGAGGGCAACGCGGATCGGCCATCCGGAGACGTGGTGCATGCGCCGGACCGCAATGAACAGCACGGGCGCGAGCATGATGATGACGAGGATGCTCGAAATCTCCCAGAATAGCGGGGTGCGCAGGTCATAGGCGCCGCCGCGCCAAGCGACGTCCTGCGCCGCCGAGAGCGCGTTGACGGTCCCGATTCCGAGCGAGACCGCCGCAATCGCCGCATACACGAACCTGTCGGCACCGGATATCCCGCGAAGCTCTCCGCTTATCCCGCGGGCGCTCGTCTCATCCCAAGCCGGCCGGTTCTGGTCCCAGACCGGCTCGACGCCGGGCCTTTCGGGCGCATTTTTGACGTCACTCATGATGTTCATCGTGCATTAGGGACCAAGCCATGCAGCGACAAACCAGATCCCATTCACCGGATTTCGCGCCGCAAGAGCCGCGGCGACGCATCGACCTCGATTGGGTTCGGATCGGCGCCTTCGGGCTATTGATCTTCTACCATGTCGGAATGCTCTACGTATCCTGGGATTTCCACGTCAAGAGCACCCATCGCATTGCGGCGCTGGAACCCTTGATGTTGGTGCTCAACCCGTGGCGACTGGCGCTGCTGTTTCTGGTCTCCGGGGCCGCAACCCGATTCATGCTGCACAAATACAGGATCGGGCCATTCTTGCGTGCAAGGTCAAGCCGGCTCTTGGTCCCGCTGATTTTCGGTATGCTCGTGATCGTGCCGCCGCAGGCCTATGCGCAGATCGTCGAAAGCCTAGGCTATCCGGACGGGTTTCTCGATTTCTATGCCCGGCACTATTTTGCGTTTGGCGCACAGTTCTGTCGTCCCGGTCCATGCATTCTGCTCCCGACCTGGAACCATCTGTGGTTCGTGGCGTACCTGTGGGTTTACACGATGGCGCTCGGGGTCGTGCTGGTTGCGATGCCCGGGCTTGTCAACTGGATCGAGCGGAGGGTAGCGCCCAGGCTGTCGGGCGCATGGCTCCTGATCGCGCCATCCGCCGCATTCGCTGTCTTCCGCACCGTCGTCTTGCCGAACTTTCCTTCGACCCATGCTCTGTTCGGCGACTGGTACAATCACGCGGTCTATGCAACCGTCTTTCTGATCGGCTTCCTGCTCGCCCATGCCGAAATGTTCTGGGATGCGATCGAGAGGCAGCGTCGATTGGCGCTGTCGCTTGCCGTGGCAGTTTTCCTGTCCTTTCTCGTGCTGCGATGGAGCAGGGATTCCGCAACGCCGCCATCGCTCGTGCTGCGACTCTATGGCGGGATCGCCTATGGCTGCTACCAATGGTTCTGCATCGTCGCTGTCCTCGGCTTCGCCAGGCACTGGCTGACGGCGGACTTATCCGTGCGCCGATATCTTACCGATGCGATCTTCCCTTATTATATCGTCCATCAGACCGCGATCATCATGATCGCCCACGCGCTGCACGGTCGCGACCTTTCGGCCCCGCTGGAGGCGGGCATCGTCATTTCGGGCACGCTGGCGGCCTGCGTGCTGACCTATGAGATCGTCCGGCGCATGACTGTCCTGCGGCCGCTGTTCGGCTTGCGCCTGGAAGTGTCCGGAAAGCTATCGCCGGCGCTGGAGGCAGCCCAGCCAGCGCAGTGATTTGCGCTTTGAGGAAAAGTGCTAAGAGGCCCCATGCCCGAGCGCACCTATCTCGACTGGAATGCCACGACGCCGCTTCGCCCCGAGGCGCGCGCGGCGATCGCGGCTGCCCTTGACCTCTGCGGCAACGCCTCCTCCGTCCATGCCGAGGGCCGCAAGGCGCGCCACTTGGTCGAGGACGCGCGGACGGCGGTGGCCGAAGCAGTTGGGGCCGTGCCGCGAAACCTGGTGTTCACGTCCGGAGGTACCGAGGCCAACGCGCTGGCGCTGACCCCCGGTCTCCGCGCCGGCGCCAACCCACCGGTAGAGAGATTGCTGGTTTCGGCGATCGAACATGCCTCGGTACTCGCCGGCGGCCGCTTCGCCGCGGCCGCGATCAGCACGATCCCCGTGACGCGGGCGGGACTGGTCGACCTCGAAGCGCTGCGGGCCGCGCTCGCCAGCGGACCGCCGGCGCTGGTGTCGATCATGGCTGCCAACAACGAGACCGGAGCCTTGCAGCCGGTCGCGGAGGCGGCCGGGATCGTTCATGATGCAGGCGGCCTCCTGCATGTTGACGCGATCCAGGCCCTTACTAAAATACCTTTCAATATCAAAGAGATCCGAAGCGATCTTGCGACGCTGTCTGCGCACAAGATCGGCGGCCCCAAGGGCACTGGCGCGCTGGTCCTGGCGGAGGGCCTGATCGGGCTGGAACCGCTGTTGCGTGGCGGTGGTCAGGAACGGGGCCGCAGGGCCGGAACCGAAAATGTGGCGGGGATCGCCGGCTTCGGGGCCGCCGTGCAGGCTGCCATCGGGACCGTCGCGCAGGACCGGAATCGTCTCGAAGCGCTGCGCGATCGGCTCGAATCGGACCTGCAGGCGACGGCGGATGTCCTGATATTCTCAAAGGGCGTGCCGCGCCTCCCCAATACCACCCTGTTCACGGCACCCCGACTACGGGCGGAAACCGCGGTGATCGGCTTCGATCTCGAAGGGATCGCGGTCTCCTCGGGGTCTGCGTGCTCTTCGGGCAAGGTCCAGGTCTCCCATGTGCTGCAGGCCATGGGATTCGGCCCGGAACAGGCGACAGGAGCGGTGCGTCTCAGTCTGGGCTGGTCCACGACGGATGCGGACGTAGATCGCTGCCTGCAGGCTTGGCGAAAGCTCGCCGGGACCTTAGTTAAGGGAGAGCCACGAAACCCTGCTTGAGGCGTTCTAAGCAGGTGATTTTCTGGGAAAAGCATCGTAAGAGTGTGGCGAGATTAGTCCACCGCGGTCCTTGAAACCGCGAGCGGAGGATAAAATGGCTGCCGTGCAAGAGACGGTCGACCGCGTCAGGCGGATCGACGTCGACCAGTATCGATACGGGTTTGAGACCGTTATCGAATCCGAAAAGGCCCCTAAGGGCCTGTCCGAAGATACCGTCCGCTACATCTCGGCCAAGAAGAACGAGCCCGCCTGGATGCTGGAATGGCGGCTGGAGGCCTATCGCCGCTGGCTGACCATGACCGAGCCGCAATGGGCGCGGGTCGATTATCCGAAGATCGACTACCAGGATCTCTATTATTATTCGGCGCCGAAGCCGAAGAAGCAGCTCGCCTCGCTCGACGAGATCGATCCGGAGATCCTGAAGACCTACGAGAAGCTCGGCATCCCCTTGCGCGAAGTCGCGGTGCTGGAGGGCGTGGTGAAGCCGGAGGGCGAGGGTGCACCTTCAGGGCGCCGGGTCGCGGTCGACGCCGTGTTCGATTCTGTATCGGTGGCCACCACCTTCAAGGAGGAGCTGAAGAAGGCCGGCGTGATCTTCATGCCGATCTCGGAGGCGATCCGCGAGCATCCTGAAATGGTCAAGAAGTACCTCGGCAGCGTGGTGCCGACCTCGGACAACTATTTCGCCACCCTGAACTCGGCGGTGTTCTCCGACGGCTCGTTCGTCTACGTGCCTCCGGGTGTGCGTTGCCCGATGGAACTGTCGACGTATTTTCGCATCAATGAGCGCAACACCGGCCAGTTCGAGCGCACGCTGATCATCGCCGACAAGGGCGCCTATGTCAGCTATCTCGAAGGCTGCACGGCGCCGCAGCGCGACGAAAACCAGCTGCATGCGGCGGTGGTCGAACTGGTCGCGCATGACGATGCCGAGATCAAGTATTCGACGGTGCAGAACTGGTACCCCGGAAACTCCGAGGGGGTCGGGGGCATCTACAATTTCGTCACCAAGCGCGGCGACTGCCGCGGCAATAACTCGAAGATTTCCTGGACCCAGGTCGAGACCGGCTCGGCGATCACCTGGAAGTATCCGAGCTGCATTCTCCGCGGCGATAATTCGCGCGGGGAATTCTACTCGATCGCGATCTCGAACGGTTTTCAGCAGGTCGATTCGGGAACCAAGATGATCCATCTCGGCAAGAACACGACGAGCCGGATCATCTCCAAGGGTATCGCGGCGGGACGTTCGCAGAACACCTATCGCGGTCTCGTCACCGCGCACCGCAAGGCCTCCGGCGCGCGCAACTTCACCGCCTGCGATTCGCTCCTGATCGGCGACAAATGCGGCGCGCACACCGTGCCCTATATCGAGGCGAAGAATTCGTCGGCGACCTTCGAGCACGAAGCAACGACCTCAAAGATTTCCGAGGACGTGCTGTTCTACTGCATTCAGCGCGGACTTTCGCAGGAAGAGGCGGTCGGCCTCGTCGTCAACGGCTTCGTCAAGGATGTGCTGCAGCAGTTGCCGATGGAATTCGCGGTCGAGGCGCAGAAGCTGATCTCGATCTCGCTCGAAGGTTCGGTCGGATAGGAACCTCATCTGAGGCTGCCCGCGTCAGCGGCGCCCGCGAGGCCTAAGAAACAAACGGAAAAATATGATGTCACTACTTGAAGTCAAAAACCTGCAGGTCCGGGTCGAGGAGCGCGAAATCCTCCACGGGCTGACGCTCACCGTGAACACTGGCGAGATCCATGCCATCATGGGCCCTAACGGCTCCGGCAAGTCGACGCTGTCGCACGTCATCGCCGGCAAGCCCGGCTATGAGGTGACCGGCGGCGAGATCCTGTTCAAGGGCGAGGACCTCCTGGAGATGGCGCCGGACGAGCGCGCCGCCAAGGGCGTATTCCTGGCGTTCCAGTATCCGGTGGAAATCCCCGGCGTCGCGACCATGACCTTCCTGCGCACCGCGCTCAACGCGCAGCGCAAGGCGCGCGGCGAGAGCGAATATTCGACGCCGGACTTTCTGAAAAAGGTCCGCGAGGTCGCGAAATCGCTGAATATTCCGCAGGACATGCTCAAGCGCGGTGTCAATGTCGGATTCTCTGGCGGCGAGAAGAAGCGCAACGAAGTGCTGCAGATGGCGCTGTTCGAGCCGAGTCTGTGCATTCTCGACGAGATGGATTCCGGCCTCGATATCGACGCGCTGCGGATCGCCGCCGATGGCGTCAATGCCCTGCGTTCGCCTGACCGGGCCATGGTCGTCATCACGCATTATCAGCGGCTCTTGAACTACATCGTGCCCGACGTCGTCCACGTGATGTCCAGAGGACGGGTGGTGAAGAGCGGCGGCAAGGATCTGGCGCTGGAGCTGGAAGAGTCCGGCTACGCGCAATTTGATGACGCGGCGTAAGCCGCCGACGGATGATGGCCATGAACGTTGCAGTGGTAAAGACCGGGACCGAACGACGCCTGAGCGACGTCTTCGTGCTTGCGCGTGGCCGGCTGCCGGGCGACGGCCGGGTGGCCGAGGTCCGGCAGGCCGCGATCGCGACCTACGAGCGCCTCGGCCTGCCGCATCGCCGGATCGAAGAGTGGAAATATACCGACCTGCGCGCGCTGATGCGCGAGGTGCTTCCGCTGGCGCCGATGCCGGATACGGCGGCCTTGGCGTGCGCACGCGAGGCGTTGGCCTCCGCTGCCATGGCGGGTGCGCTGAAGCTGGTGCTGGTTGACGGCGTCGTCGTGGCCGAACTGTCCGACCTCGGCGCTTCTGAGCAGGGCGTGAGCGTGCGGACGCTGCGCGAGATCCTGGAGAATACCGGGAACGCGGCGCGGGCCGATCTGCTGCTGTCGGAGGCATCGGATGCGATGATCTCGCTGAACGCCGCGATGGCGACGGACGGCGTCGTCATCGGCGTTGCCGACGGCGCTCAGCTCGAGACTCCGATTCAGATCGTCCATATTGCGGTGGCGTCGCAGGCCTCGGCCTTCACGCGCTCGCATGTCAGGATCGGCAATGGCGCACGCGTGACCCTGGTCGAGAGTTTTGTCGCGGCAGGTGCGGCGCGGGGTTACCAGGCCCACGATGCCGTGGTTGTCTCAATCGGCGACAAGGCCGAGTTCGAGCATGTCAGGCTGATGGCGGACGCGCCGGACGCGGTCAACATCACCTCCGACATCATCACCATCGGGGCCGGGTCGAAGCTCAACCTGTTCAACATGACCCGCGGCGGCGCGGTCAGCCGGTTCCAGGGTTTCATCAAGATGGCCGGCGAGGGCAGCGAGCTCTCCGCCAACGGCGTCAATCTGCTGAAGGGCACCCAGCACGGCGACACCACGCTGGTGGTCGATCATGCCGTGCCACATTGCACCAGCCGCGAGATCTTTCGCGCGGTGCTCGATGATCGCGCCCATTCGGTGTTTCAGGGCCGCATCATCGTGCGCCCGGATGCGCAGAAGACCGACGGCAAGATGATGACCCGCGCGCTGCTGCTGTCCGACGAGGCCGAGGCCGACAACAAGCCCGAGCTCGAGATTTTCGCCGACGACGTCACCTGCGGCCACGGCGCGACATCGGGCGCGCTCGACGAAACCCTGCTGTTCTATCTGCGCGCGCGTGGCTTGTCGGAGAAGGAGGCGCAGGCGCTTCTGATCCAGGCCTTCCTGGGCGAGGCGATCGAGCAGATCGGCAACGACGAATTGCGCGACTATGCGAGCTCTCTGGCGCAGCACTGGCTGGAGGCGCGGGCATGACCATGCATCCAGCCGTCTCGAACGGGGCCTACGACGTCGCCCGGGTCCGCGAGGATTTTCCGGCGCTGGCGCTCGAGGTTTATGGCAAGCCGCTGGTCTATCTCGACAACGCCGCCTCGGCGCAAAAGCCG
>Ga0105237_10003657_pt1 | contig 18139 bp, 16 predicted proteins | sample KBSC24metaG_FD_81520 | JGI IMG/M metagenome (GOLD analysis project Ga0105237, IMG submission 81520) | Corn rhizosphere microbial communities from Kellogg Biological Station, Michigan, USA - KBS C2-4 metaG | ecosystem: Host-associated > Plants > Roots > Rhizosphere > Soil | place: Michigan, USA... | reverse complement strand
CGCCAGTGCGATGTTGGTCATGGGTCCAATGGCCACGACTGTGATCTTGGCGCGTGATTGCAGCAGAGTATCGATAATGAGGTCGGCTGCGCGCTTGCGGGCGGTATCCGGAATCACGTCATTGCGCGTCAGGACTTCGAACTCTTTGGATGGAACGGAGGTTACCGGATCGAGCAGGGGCTCGGATGCGCCCATGCCCAGGGCGATATCGCGCCGATTGTTGATGCTCAGCATCTTCCACGCCAGGCGGGTTTTGCTTTCGACGTCGTCGATCACGGTGGTGACAGCGCGCACATCGAGTTCGGGCGAGTGCAGAGCGAAAGCGAGCGCGAGTGCATCGTCAATCGAGTCGCCGATATCGGTGTCGAGGATGATTGGGATGCGCGCCTGGGCTGAGGCAGTGATGCCAATGAGTGAAACCAGAGCGAGCAGCTTCCACATGCCCGGATTATAGCCCTAAGCGGCTTCGAGAAAGCTCTGCAGATCGACCTCATTGACCTCCGGTTCGCCCGGCGCCACGTGACTGAGCTTGCCGGCTTTCATCCAGCGCTCCAGCTCGTCAACCAAACTATAGAGGTGATCGAAGGAGTCGACGATGAACAGCAGGGGCTGGTAGTGGTCGATCTCGAAAGCCTGGTTGATAGCCCATTCGATCTGCAATGGATAGCGCTGCACATCGGGCGAAGCGACTGCGTGCTCGATCTCGCCGAAGGAGCTGAGCAGGCCGCTTCCATAGACTCGAATGCTATCACCCGACCGCATGAGTCCGAACTCGATGGTGAACCAGAAGAACCTAGCCATGGCGCGGAAAATGCTGGTCAGCGTTCGAGTGCGTTCTGCCGGATCGCGAATCTCTGAAACCAGCGCCGCCGCGGTGTGCGCGCATTCGCCGAATCGCACTAACGTTTCCGCGAAGTGCGGATCGGTATGCATGGGGACGTGCCCGGCGATGTCGTGAAAAATGTCGGGCTCCGGCAGGTAATCCAGCTTTTCCCCCTTGCGGATGGTCACAGTGGTGGGAAATTCGCGATTGCGCAGACAATCGAAGAACACGAACGCCGGGACGTAGCCGGCAACCGCGCGGGCACGGAACCCTGTCAGTGGTGACAGGAACCGGTTGACGTCCTCCAGACGCGGAATCCGGTCCTGGGGAAGGCACAATGACTGGATCCCGGCCTGGAACCGCTCGTTTGCATACCGTTCCCAGCGTGGGAGCAGGCGATTGTAGAGCCTCCCCCAAGTCGCATGGTTCTCCGCTGTATACGAGCCGTAGGGCTGCTCGATGTAAAGATCAGGAATCGCAAGAGCGGGCATCCGACTCCAGCATACTCTTATAAGCCCCACTGTCAAGTGGTGTTAGTGCTCTTCTAGATGAAAACTAAGGTGAAGCCCTCGTATGTCCTGTGGGCTAAGCAAGTTAGGCTCGTAACGGAGGGCCTTTATGCGCCTGGTCTTACGTTTGTCGATGTTGCTGGTGGTAGCTGGCCTTGCCTGGTCTCAGGCGCTGACCGAGGCTGCGGGTATTGTAGCTGGAGGTTCCGTCGGAACCGGCGCTGGGAAGAAGGTCGGTGAAGGCATCACCGGCGTTCTCCAGAACGTGAACGCCACAGCCGCGAAAGCCGCTAAGACCGAAAAGCCCACCGCCAAGACTGCTGACAAAGCGAGCTCTGTCGCGGTGCTCCAAACCGGACCCGGCGGTGTGGTCAAGGACCATTCCCTGGTTCCGCCGCCTCCGGCTAAGAAGAATGCCGCTGGAGTTCCTCCGCCGCCTCCTGTAAAGCCAGCTGCGCCTGCACTCTTGACACCAGCACTCGCGCTGCCGCCGCCCCGGGTGGCCACGGCCGAAGACTTAAAGACGCTTTCCAGCGGAACCTCCAAGGCGGAGGTTCTGAAACTGGGAGCGCCATCCTCACGAGTCACCATGTTTGAGGAAGGCCATTTGGTCGAAATCTTCCGGTACCAGGCGCGAGACGCCGCTTTTGGAACGGTCCGCCTCAGTGACGGATCGGTAACCAGCGTCCAGGTTCGTTAGCCCTGTTTAGCCCGGAAGCTTGGGCCGCATTGTATTCTGTCGTTAGTGTTTCGCGGCCAGCGCCAGAGGGTAAGGATCTTATTCGGGACGGCGGACGTCTTCCTGATCGCGCTCGCTTTCGCCCTGGCTTATGCAATCCGGTCCCGCCTGAATCTTGAAAACAATTTCTATATTCCGCAAGGGGTGGCTGCCTCCTTGCTGGTTTGGTCGATGGTGGTGTGGGTCGCCACGGGAGCCTGGTGGGAAACCTATGACCGCATCGACGCCACGCATCCCCGAATCATTCTGCGCCATGCGTTCAGGCAGTGCCTGCTGGGCGCGATGTCCGTCGTTATTTTCGAATTCCTCTGGCGCCTGGACCTCAGCCGTTTATTTGTCGGGCTTTTTGCACTTTGTACGTGGTTCTTGTTGTGTCTTTTTCGCCTGAATGCCGGGCTTTTGCTGCGTGTGGTTCGCCGTGAATTCTCGGTGCCGCATTACGTGATGGTGGTGGGCTTGGGCGATGCGGCGCAACAGCTCGGCAGGCAGCTGGAAGAAGCGGGCGCCTCCCACGGCATCCGGCTGCGTGGATTCTTCACGGATTCCCCAGAATCGTCGCTGACCCCCATCGCGCTCGAGCACGACTATCCGGTGCATGCCATTACCGTGCTCCCGGAAATGCTGCGCAGCCACGTGATCGATGAAATCATCTTTGCCACGGACAGCCGCCGCCTGGCCGAACTCGAGGACGTGATGCTCCTGTGCGAGGAGGAAGGCGTCCGCACGCGCATCGCGGTGGGTTTTCTGCCGCATGTGAATAGCCGCGTATATCTGGATCGGTTGGGAAGTTCCCCCCTACTGACGTTCTCGTCTACTCCGCATGACGAGATCCGGTTGCTGGTGAAGCGGGTGACCGATATCGTTTTGGCCGGCGCGGCACTGCTGCTTCTGTTCCCGGTGATGTTGCTAATCGCCCTGCTGATTCGGCTGACTTCGCCCGGACCAGCGATTTTCCGCCAGGAACGCTGCGGGCTGAATGGCCGCCGTTTCACGTTTTACAAGTTTCGTTCCATGTGCCTGGATGCGGAGGCCATGCGCGAATCGGTGGAGCACATGAATCATCGCGAGGTGGTCATGAAGATTCCCAACGATCCGCGGCTCACCCGGGTTGGCCGGTGGCTGCGCAAATTCTCGGCCGATGAGCTGCCGCAATTGTGGAACGTGCTTAAAGGCGACATGTCGCTGGTGGGTCCCCGGCCTGCGATCCCCTCCGAGGTGGAACAATATAAGCGGTGGCAGCGGCGCCGGCTTCGGATGCGTCCCGGATTGACCTGCCTGTGGGCGATCAGCGGGCGCGATTCGGTCGATTTCGAGACCTGGATGAAACTCGACATGGAGTATATCGACAACTGGTCCCTGGGGCTGGACTGGAAGATTATTCTAAGGACGATTCCCTCCGTGCTCAGCGGCCGCGGCGCGCACTAGGTCAAAAATCGCTATGGAACTTGTACCCACACAAGATGATGTAGTTGCGCTTCTGCGCCGAACCGGCGGGTTGCGTGAAGGGCATTTTGAGTATCCCGGCGGCCAGCATATCACCGAGTATCTGCAGGTGGCGCTTACCATGCGGGATTACCAGGCCGCCAAAATTCTCAGCGTGGGATTGAGCCGCAAGGTGCGCGCAAACACAGAGATTCGAGCCATGATTCCGGAGCTCTCGGTGGTGGCGCCGGCGACTGGTGGTCTTCCCGTGGCGTATGGCGTGTGCGAAGCCCTGCGCGCGCGGCAAGTTTATTGGGCGGAGCGCGAAAACGATAGCGAGCCCCTCCATTTCCGCCAATACCTGGAATTGCAACGGGGCGAAAGAGTGCTTCTCGTCGACGATATCCTGCGAACCGGCAAGAAGCTCGCGGAAGTCAAGAAACTGGTGGAGGAGCGCGGGGGCGAAGTCGTCGGATTGGCGGTTATCGTGCATCAGCCGAATCCGAATCGCGTGGACTTTGGCGCCCTGCCGTTTTATTATCTCGCCCAGCTTGACGGCCAATACTACGCAAACGGGCCGGCCTGCGAATTGTGCAAGCGTGGCGTGCCGTTCGACAAAGTTCATTTGTGATTACTCGCCGCACGATTCTGCTCGCTCCGCTAGCGCTTTCGGCGCAACCCGCACGCCCGCGAGTAGAGATTACTTGGATCACGGGACCAACGGTGCCCGAGGCTTTTGCGCGCGAGAGCGTGGTTTTTCCAAGGGCATACACGTGTTGTCCCGCTGCCGGACTCGCGAAGAAGGCGCTCGAGACTGGACGTTTCCCGCATGCGGCGCGCGCGGGTGATACGTCGATCGCTAGCTTGCTTAGCTCCGCAGGTGCGTCTTCGGAAACAATCACCGTGCTTACCGCGGAGTCGAGAAACGGCGAAGACTCGCCGGATCAACGCTCCGTCCTAGTGCCCCTGGGAATTCGCTGGCCGGGCAAACTGAAGCCGCGGATCGCGGGCGAACTGCTTATTTCGCATGCCGACGTGCTGCCGACTTTGCTCGGCTTGCTGGGTGTTTCGCCGCCGGAAGGATTGCAGGGCCGCGACGTTTCAAAGTTAATCCAGACCGGTGTCGGTGAGGTGCCGGACTCAGTGTACTGCGAAGGCCGGATCGGTCTTCCCGGCGAATGGCGAGCCGTGATCAGGGGATATGACAAGCTCGTGCTTCGCCTGCAAGAGGAGGCCACGCGCTTGTACAATCTGGCCGATGATCCGGCGGAGGAGACTGACCTCGCCCACGACCGGGAGCATGAACTCACCCGTGATTCCATGCTCGCGCTGGCGCGGCAATGGATGCGGAAGTTGGGGGACGGCGTGGATCCGTCCGGATTGCGGCTGCGGAACTAAGCGAGGGCGAGGCGTGCCTCGCCCCTACTGTTTGGGGGGCGGATCGGTTGGACGGCGCAGAGTTGGCTTCTTCTTGGCAGGAGCGTCTTTCTTCTCCTCCTTTTTATCTTTCGCCTCCTCGGGAGTGAGCGCCGCGGTTCGCGCATCCTTCTCCTTCTGGTCCTTCGCGGCCACTTCGGAAGCGCGCCCCGTCAGATCCTCCTGCGAAAGATCGAGACTGTCGGAGGTGGTATCGATGGCGTCTTTGAGCGCATAGTCGTAGCGCGAAAGATCGGACGGCGCCGAATTCTGGATTTTTTGCAAACGAGCCAGCATGGCTTTTTCGCTGTCGACCGTGGCAGCCATGCCGATGTTCAGGGCGACTTTGCGGCGGAGCGCATCGTCCGCGACGGTGTCAATGGCGTCGATGATCTTGGTGTAATCCTCGAGCAGATCGTGAATCAGCGCCGATCGACCCGGCTTATTCTGCGAAACAAGCTGATCTACCTGTTCCACGCGCTGCTTGGCGAAAACTAGGTAGAGCTTAAGCCGTTCGTTCGGTTCCTGTACAAGGCGGATCTGGTCGGCTTCGTCGTTGGTTAGAAAATCGCGTCCGCCCACTTGCGCCAACATCGGAAATCCGATGGAAACCAAGATTAGAAGAGTTTTCATTGCTTCTTCCCCATGATCCCAACAATCAGCTTGTCATGAATATCGGAAACCGTGTGCTGGGCCGGTTCCACAGCTTCGCGGTCAAGCGCGCTCATCAAGTCGCTCAAGCTGTCTAAACGGCGAAGGATTTGGCGCGTGGATTTCTCCGCGTCCTTGAATGGTTTGGAGTTTCGTCGGGGGTCCTTGCCGGTGGCCAGCAGAGAATCGTAGGAGAGCTGGACGGCGGTCTCTATTTCGCCGAGGGCGGTGCGGCAAGCGTCTATCTCGCCCTTCTTGTACAGGTCCCGGGCAGAATCCACCGCCGAATCCGCGAATTGCAATGCCAGTTGACTTCGCTTCTCGAGCTTGGGTTCGGCTTTGATCCCAGCCAAGTCAAGCGCGAGCATAAGAGTAAAGAGCAGAAGCATGCTTACCTCTTGCCCAATTCTTTTTCCAGAACCTTTACGCGCTGCCGGGCGATGAATTCCTGATCTGGATTCACGTTCTGGCTCGCGGCGAGAAACTTGGTGTAGGCGTCCAAAGCCTCTTTGGTCTTGTTTAAGCGGTCCAGGGTTATCGCACGCAAGTAGAAATGCCCGCTGGTCTCCGCGCCCAGAGCATGCACCTTATCGAGGGCCGCCAGACCGTCCACCGGTTGTTCGGCCATGATCAAGACACCCGCGAGCTCGGTCCAAGCCTGGGCCACGTCGGGCTTGATCTTGGCCGCGGCTGAAAACTGTTCCGCGGCTGGCGGGAATCGCCGTTGGTCGCGCAGGATGCGTCCGTAGAACATCCGCAATTCGAAATCCTCCGGCGATGCAGCAACACCTTTGGCGGCCAGGGGCTCGGCTTTCGCCAGCTGCTTTTCCTTGACGTAGGCTTGCGCCAACGCAACCTGATTCGACGGCGTGGGCGATTTCGCGACCACGGGCTCGAGGGTGCCGATCGCCGCCGCGCTCTGTCCGGTTTGAAGCAGCACCAGTCCCGCATGCTCCTGCGCGCCGGAATCGTCGGGGAACTCGCGGTAGATACCGAGGGCCTGCGACAGGTCGCCATGCTCTTCGTATAAAGTTGCTAGCTCTAGCAAATAGCTGTGGTAGGAATGCTCGAGGTTGGCCGCTTTTCGGTAGTGCGGTTCGGCCTCATTCCGGTGACCTTGCCGCGCGAGGGCCTGCCCGAGGCCTAGCTCGGCTCCGGGCGAAGCTGCGTCCATCTCCACTGCCTTTTCGAATTCAGTGGTCGCCTCAGCTAGTTGCTTTGTTTCGAGAAGCGCGGTGGCCAGATAGTAGACCGGCTTGAACTCTTTGGGTTTCTGTACTCCGGCCGCCTTAAGGAATGGAATTGCCTCCGCGGGGTTATTCGCGTTGAGCAGTGACATGGAGAGGTTCAGCTGCGCCTCGTACAAGCCCGGCCGAAGCTCCAGAGTCTTCTTGTATTCGGGGATGGCGAGCGCGTCCTTGTTCGACATGCTGTAAGCCAACCCAAGGTTGAAGTGCGCGCTGTAATCGCCCGGATCGGCCGCAATGGCTTTGTTTAAGGACTCTATGGCAGCGTCCGGTTTTCCGGCATCCAGCGCTCTCAGGCCTTCCGCCACGTAGCCGGGGGCTTGCGCGAGAAGGGCGACGAAAAGGATCAGCCACATACTTCTGCTTAGATTGTAGTCTGACGGCGCTATTTCGTCAGGTATACCGAAAACTTTGCGACTTCGCTGAATCCCAGCCGCCGGTACAGTGAATATCCGGCATCGGTCGACTGGAGCACGATACGTTTGATCCCCGTGCGCGCCTGTTCCGACGCGACCGCGGCGCGCAGCAGCGCTTCACCGTATCCGCGTCGGCGGCACTCGGGGAGTGTGGACAGCGAGTACACTCCTAGGGCTTCCGGCGTAGCGACAATGGCGATAATTGCGACGGGCGCTCCGCCTACTAAGCCTACAAATCCACGATAGTCTCCGAACCAGGCTCGTTCCGGCTCGTACACTCTCTTTGCGATTCCCATGGGGATGTCAAAGCTCACGGCTGTGAGCGCGCTGAAAGCCTGCCGCGTGTTTCGATCGGCAACCGGTACGCATTCGACCTTGGGCAGCGGTCGAAGCGGCGACGCTAATGCCTCGGCCAGCATGCCCGGAGCTTGAGAAATAGGGCGCAGGTCGCGATCCATCAACAGCGAGCTTGCGCGCCGGCGAGTGGAGAAGTCGAGCGAATCTTCGCACAACCAGAAAGACCAGCGCATGGTGCGAGGTGCGAAGTAACGGGCGCAGTGCGCCAGACGCTCGGTAAACCCGTCGATCCCATCGGGCGGGCTGCCTGCCAGCATGGCAATATTAAACACGCCGTAGTCGAGGCCGGAATAGATGGCTAGTGCGCCATCCAACGGATGATTTTCGCCGCCGCCGGTGGCGTCGCCGAAAAACCGCAGGGCCGCTCGCAGGTTGGCATCGACAATCTGAAAATCACGCATTGCTTTTCTATGCAGATCAGAGGAGCGTCATGGGATCCACATCGATGGCCAAGTTGGCCGGACCCCATTTCTCGGTCGTCGCGAACCGGCGTATGTCGCCCAACACTTCACCGAGTCGTTTACGACTGGCAGTCTTCAGTAGCACCTGATAACGATATTCCCTCTTTACCCGGAGCACTGGGGCAGGCGCCGGACCCATCACTCGGACACCTTCGGGGGGTGGATTCAACAAACGGCCCAAAGCCGCGCTGCGCGACAAAGCGTCCTCTTCGTTGGTAGAGCGGATGATAATGTTGGCGAGCGATCCAAAGGGCGGGTAATACATCAGCCGACGGAACTCGATTTCTTTCCGGTAGAACTTCTCATAGTCCTGTTCGGCGGCGCACTGGATGGCATAGTGATCGGGATTGATGGTCTGGATCAGGACGATACCGGGCGTTTCGCCGCGTCCTGCACGGCCCGCCGCCTGCGTGAGGAGCTGGAACGTTCGTTCCGCCGCGCGAAAATCCGGCAGGCCCAAGCCCAGGTCAGCATTGACGATCCCCACCAGCGTCACGTTGGGGATATCGTGACCCTTGGCGATCATCTGCGTGCCTACCAGGATGTCGTAGTGCCGGTCGCGAAAACCCGCAAGGATGGTCTCGTAATCGCGCTTGCCGCCCACCGTATCGCGATCCAGCCGCGCGATCCGGGCCTTGGCGAAGAACGCACCCAACTCCTGCTCCAGGCGTTCGCTGCCGACGCCGATGAACTGCAGATAGTCGCTGGCGCACTTGGGACATCGCTCCGGAACCGGCGTAGCGTAATTGCAGTAATGGCACAACATACGACGGTCGCGCTTGTGATACGTCAGGGTGACCGAGCAGTTGACGCATTGTAGCCGCTCGCCGCACGCGCGGCATGCCACGAAACTCGAAAATCCGCGCCGGTTCAGCAGCAGCATGGTCTGCTCGCCGTTCTCGAGACGCTCGGTCACCGCGTCGATCAGGGCCCGGGAAAACGTCGCCTGCTTGCGGGTTTCCAGGAACTCGCGGCGCATGTCGATCACGGAGACCGTCGGCATGGGACGCCGTTCGATGCGTCCGGGCAAAACCAGCCGAGTGTATTTACCGCGCTCCGCGTTATAGCGGGTTTCGAGACTGGGCGTCGCCGAACCCAGAACGATCACCGCACCGTCATTGCGAGCCCGGACGACTGCCACATCCCGGCCGTGATAGCGCGGCGTCTCCTGCTGTTTGTAGCTTTGGTCGTGCTCTTCGTCGACGATGATCAGGCCGAGGTTCCGAACCGGCGCGAATACACCTGATCGTGTGGCGACCACTACTGAGGCCTCGCCCGCGCGGATCCTGCGCCACTCCTGGGCGCGTTCGGAATCGTGAAATGCGGAGTGCAGAATGGCTACGCGTTCGCCAAAGCGGTGATGAAACTGCCCGGCTACCGCGGGCGTCAGCGCGATTTCGGGGACCAGCAGCAGAGCGCCGCGACCCAGCGCCAAGGCCGCTTCGATCGCACTCAGGTAGACCTCGGTCTTGCCGGATCCTGTAACGCCCTCGAGCAGAAATGCCTGAAACTGGCGCGCGGCGAGCGCGAGGCGAATGGCGTCGAACGCTTCCTGTTGATGCGGATTCAGCGTATGCGGAGCGCGGGGCGGGGCAGCGATACTCGAGACCGGCTCCAGGGCGAGCCGCGCGAGTTGCCGGCGTGCCAGCGAACGAGCCGCCGTACTGGCTTTCGGCAGAGTATCTTCGAGCGTGGCGAGATTGTGCTGGCCGGGATGTAATTCGAGATAGGCCAGTAGCTCGCGTTCCGGCTTGGGGATTTTCCCGGTTGCGCGGGTGATAAATTCCACTCGCAAGCGGGCGGCCGATGCGCGCAAGGGATCGCGCTCGGCGGCGACGTCTTCGGATTCCACGAAGCCCTTCTTTTCGAGCGATCGCAGCACCGCCGCGGCCTTGTTGACCTTTTGAGCGAGGTAGGTCGCCGAGAGAGCGCGCCCGTCCAGCATGCGGAGAATCGCTGCGGCCGGGTCCTCTTCGCTTTCGGTAAGGTGCAACTGCCGGGCGGTATCGCGCCCGGATGGCGTCAGCGAATAAATGCGCCCGCGCCGGATGTCGGCCGCCAGCGGCGTCATCGCACGCAAAGTATCGCCCAGCGGTGCGCAGTAGTAGCTCGAAATCCAACGGCCGAGGTCCAGGAGGCCTTCATCCAGGGCAGGTTCCTCATCTAACAGCCGGAGCGCCTCCTTGGTCGGACCTGTGGGCGGCTGGCTGTGCGTCGCCAGGACCACCCCAGTCAGCTTGCGCGATCCGAAAGGAACCAGGACGCGGCATCCCGGCTGCACCCGGCGGCGCAAAGTCTCGGGAAGCCTGTACGTGAAGGCCGTATCGATGGGGACCGGAAGGCTGACATCGCAGTAAACCGGTGCTTCGGAAGGAAAAGGTGCAGCAGACGTCACCTGATGGGATTATACCCGCTCCTTGCTCCCGCGGCCGGGCGGGCTGTTATAATTCTGCGAGGAGCCCACAGTGAAAATCGCTATCCTTGCCCTCGGAACTCTGTCCTTTTTTCTGGTTACGTCGGCACGCGCAAACGAACTTGACGACGCCTATCAGAAGCTCAAGGATGCCCAGACTGCAAAGGATGTCGATGCGGTTAAGGCAGCGGCCGTCGAGACAGCGAAACTAGCCAAAGCCGAGGCAACAGGTCCGAAACTGGAAGGGTTTTCCGAAGAGGACTGGCCCAAACGGGTGGACTACGCCAAGGGGCTCGGAACGGTGAGTGAATATGCACTCGCGACGACCGCCGCGCAAGCCGGCCTGGCTCCAGCGAAAGTGGTCGAACTCACCGAGGCTTTGATCGCGGTGAATCCCAAGAGCACGTACCTGGGCCTCGCGGCCAATGCCTATCTGGGAGCGCTCGCAAAGATGGGCGGTGTGGATAAACAGATCGAAGGTGCTACCAAGATCATCGCCGGCAGTCCCAACGAGGAGTACGCTCTGATGACCCTCGCGGACAACCTGATCTCTAAGAATCGTTCGGATCAGGCATACACGTACGCTACACGGCTGGTGACGGTGATGAAATCCAAGGCCAAACCCGAGGGCTATTCCGACGAGGAATGGAATCGTGTGAAATCTACGATGCTTTCGCGCGGATATTACGACGCGGGCGTGGCCGGCTGCGTGCGCCAGATCTGGAAGGATTGCGACACCAACTTGCGTGCTGCCCTGCCGATGATCAGCGGTCAGCCCGCGATGACCGGACCCGCAAATTTCTACCTGGGTGTCGCGAACTACCAGCTCTCTAAGATCACCCTGGATCGCACCAAGCTTCAGGAAGCTCTGAAGTTCGAGCAGCAGTCCGCCGCCATATCCGGTCCCATGCAGGGCCAAGCCCAGCAATATGTGACGGTGATGCAAAACGAATTGAGGGCGCCTGTCGTCCGGCGCTAAAGCCCGAATCGCGTTCTTTTTTACAAAACGTTTACAAGATGTGAACGACTTGCGAGGTCTGCCCTTCGCATAATCAGGGGCATGATATCGACACTTCGCAAACACTGCATTGCCGCGTCGCTTGTAGTTGCCCTGTTTACGATCCCAGCGCAAGGCCAACCCGCTCCGGCCAATACGCTTGAAGACCACACCCCTCCCGACGGGCCCTTTTATCCTGGAGCCCCGAAAACGAGCTCTAGGCTCCAAGCTCCCATCGGCGACTATATTCTTCGCGTGTACGGCACTCTGCTCTTGAATATCTCCACGTCCGACACGGTTCAGGTAGGGCAGGATGTTCCTCTCTGGCCCTTGCCTGGCAGCTCTAACGTGACCTTCCCTGATGGGACCACCAAACGTGCCGGAGCGGTCGGGGATACGATCTTCACCGCGCGCCAGTCTCTCGTGGGCTTTCAGGTGAGCCCGAAAGCTCCGGGCACCGGGTGGAACCCGTCCGGACTGGTCGAAATTGATTTTTTTGGCTCGCGCCCGGTGGATACTAATCTTCAGACCCAGAACCGGGTTTTCAACCAACCGCGTCTGCGACGTGCGTACCTTCAGTTGGACAAAGGTAGCTGGCGGATCGTCGCCGGCCAGGACAAGGCGATTCTTGCGCCGCTCGATCCTATTTCGCTGTCGCATGTCGCTATACCGCTCGGCGCAACCGCAGGAGATCTGTGGGCGTGGCTGCCGCAAGTGCGTGTGGAGAACCGCCAGAAGTTCGGCGGCACGACTTTGTTGATCCAGGGAGGGGTTCTGCGCCCGTCGTTCGGCGATTCCCGGCTGAACGACCAAGCCGGCGTGAACGGCTCGGCGGTCGATAGCACGTTCTCGGGTTTCGGCGAACGCGGCCGCCAGCCCTTCTATGAGGCGCGTGTGGCGCTATCTCATGCCATGGCCGGAAGGACCGCAACTGTCGGCGTCAGTGGCCACTATGGACGTGAAGCGGTCGGCGCGGACCGGGGTGTCGATTCCTCGGCGGTGGCAGTGGATTGGTCGATACCGATCATCAAATACCTCATCTTCCGTGGCGAAGGCTTTAGGGGGGCCAACCTGGTTTCTTTCGATGGCGGAATCGAGCAGGGTGTAGCGTTTACTCCTGCGGCGGGCACCACGCCAGCTAATTTCCGAAAGATCGGCGATATGGGCGGATGGGTCGAGCTGATCTCGCCGGTAACTCCTAAGGACATTCTCTATGCGGGCGCCGGTACTGACGATCCACGTGACCGCGATCTCCTGCCGGGCGGTGCCAGTCGCTCCAAGAACTCCTTTGTCTGGGCCAGTTACTTCCGCAAACTCGGTCCAGATGTGACCGCCGCGTTCGAGTGGAGTTTCTGGGATTTCCGCACGCGAACGTTTAACGGCGCGAATCTCGGCCCACGCAATACTTCGGGACGGGGCAATGTTGTCAACATTGCGCTCGCCTATCAGTTCTAGGCGGCGATGGATTGAAGCTTAATTGAGAATTTTGGCGGGTCCTCCGCACTAACCTCTTGTCCGGAGGTTCCTGACATCCAAGCGGACGCGCTGGAGAGAGGAACCTCCGTTCTTGCCTCTTCGTGTAGCACTCCTTCGATGAGTCAACCTGTCTCGTTCCGCACGGGACAGATTGTCCTTTCCCCCATAGCAACTCCTGGATTTTCAATGGCTCCGGCGTGGCGTCCCGCGTGCTTTCTCCTATGCGCGCAACGCGCCCAAGGGAGGTCCAGAGCAGTCGCAATCCGGTCTCCGGATTGTTCCTATCGGTGGGGTTCTGGACCTCCCCGGTCCTCCTTCCGTCAGTGGGTAATCGCGTAGACGATATAGTTCACGCCCAGCCGTATTCCCAGAGCCGAGTATTTTTCCGGATAGCGTGGGTCGTCGGCGAACTCCCAGGAATCGCCGGTGTCGGAGTTGTACATTGCCTGCACCAGGACTCGGCCCTTGTCGTCGTAAATGGCGCGCCAATAAGGCACCGTCCCGCCGTTTTTAGAACCCTCGCGCAAATGCTCGGAGCCCACGATGATGTAGCGGTCGTCCAGGTCGAACACCGAATGGAAGATCTGATCCTCGTTGGGGATGTCCTGAACCTGCCGGTCCGGAAAGGCGTAACCGATGCGCTCGACGAACTCACCCCATTCGGCTGTTCCATGGATGTCGTCGGCCATGAAGAAACCGCCGCGGTCGAGATAGTCGCGCAGGATCTTGCCTTGGTTCTCCGTCAAACCCCACTCGCCGGCCTGGACCGCATAGATGAACGGGTAATTATAGACGTCGTCGCCGTCTTCCAGATCTACGACCTGTTCCACCGGGCGCGCGTCGACGCGTGTAAGTCGTCTTACGGCTTCTAGAAAATGCCGGTCGGCGCGAGGATAATCCTGGGTCCATAGCGATCGCCCGCGGTGATAGTCCGGGTCTTCTCGGCCGCGATAGCCGTCCAGAGGTCCGCCGGGAAACATGATCCGGCCGAAAACAAATTCCGTCTCGCTGTCCCAGCCCGGGGGAAGGGGAATCGACCCTGTCGAGTATTCCATTCCCGGATACTCGCGAAAGGGCTTGTGATCCGCGTACAGCTTAAACGCAAAGAGCGTTCCGAGTATGGTCGCGCAGGTCAGCGGAAGCGTGATGCGAAGCACTCTGCTTCCGAGGATACCTCGCTGCGGTGCGGGGCAGGCAGTCTGACCTGCCCGCAATGTTTACTCGCGCGCGTCCCGTGGCGTGGTATCTTTCCGCCCGAGTTCCTCGGCCAGAATGATCGCCTCGGCCAGTTCCTTCATCGGACGACGCAGCCGGCGGCTTTCATTCCGCATGCGCAGGTACGCTTCTTCCTCGGTGAGGTTCTGCCGGCGCTGCAGGATACCCTTGGCGCGCTCCACGACTTTGCGAGTTTCCAGCTGCCGCTTGACCTCTGCCGTTTCTTCGGTCAGGCGAGCGTTCTCTTCTTCGAGCAAGCTCTTGGCGATGGCGCTGCCCATCTGTTCGCCCATGAACTGGATGGTCGAAATCTCCTCTGCCGTGTGCTGATGCCGCTCGCGATGGTGCACATTGATCACACCGATGACCTTGCCTTTGTTGATCAGAGGTACTGAGAGGAATGCCTCATAAGTATCCTCGACCAGCGCGGGAAAGAATTTGAAGCGCGAATCCGCGGAAGCCTTCGAAGAAAGCGCGACAGGAGACTGGTGTTCGGCGACCCAGCCCGTGACTCCTTCGCCGACCTTCATGCGCAGATTCCCCAAGTCCGCGGCATGCGGAACCTGCGAGGCGCGCAGCACGAATTCCTCCGTGGGCATCTCTACCAGGTAGACCAGGCAGGCATCGCATCCCGAGATCTGGGACGTAAGACCCACAATCTCGCCAAGCATCTCATCTAAAGACAGTTCGGAGCTGACAATCCGGCTTACGCGGTGTAAGACCGAGATTTCCTCCGGCTCCTCCCGTTCGAGTTTGTCTGTGGCCATCATACTAACGAGCCTAAGACCGCGAGGGCGCGCGGTCCAATCAAAACTTTCTATGAAGTGAATCACCCTGATTGTTACGAACGAATGCAGAACTCGCATGTGCAACGAATCGTTGCGTTTGAGCCGAAAGTAACCCTATAATGAGGCAGCGGTAAGCCTCTGAAGGAGGTAACATTCGCGTGAGTGTATTTCGCCTGGCGGTCGCGGTTGGCCTAACGAGTCTGACGGCTGTGGCGGTTCTCGCCGCTCCAGATCCCTCAAAAGTCACTTTCAACAAGGACGTCCTGCCGATTCTGCAGAAGAATTGCCAGAGCTGTCATCGTCCCGGTGAAGTGGCGCCAATGTCACTGTTGAGTTACAGCGATGCCCGGCCTTGGGCTAAATCGATCAAGGCCGCGGTGGTCGCGAGGAAGATGCCGCCATGGATGGCCGAACAGAACGTCGGTCACTTCAAGAATGACCGCACGCTGAGCGCGGAAGAGATCGCCACGCTGACGGCGTGGGCCGACAACGGCGCGCTTGAGGGCGATGCCAAGGACAAGCCTGCCGCGTTGACCTTCCAGGATGGCTGGAATATCAAGCCAGATGTGATCGTCGAAATGCCCAAGCCGTTCCAGATCCCTGCCACGGGGACCATCAACTACAAGTACGTTTTGGTGAAGACCAACTTCCCGGAAGACATGTGGATCTCCTCCGCGGAGATGCGGCCGAGCAATCCCAAGGTTCTGCATCACGGAAAAGTCTGGGTGCGGCCCCCGGGGTCGCGGTGGCTTGAAAACGCCGAGAACGGTGAAGCCTACGAGAACGAGACCCAGCGCGAAATCATCGGACGCAATGGAGCCGAAGAAGGCAATGACATCCTGGGCAAGTACAATCCCGGACTGGGCGCGCAGAGCTTCGATATAAACGGATCCGCCAAGTTCGTACCCAAGGGATCCGACCTTGTATTCGAATTGCATTACACGACCATGGGCCAAGCGACTGAAGATGCATCCAAGATCGGGCTGGTGCTGGCGAAGAATCCGCCGCTGACGCGCTACTTCTTCAACGCCGGACCTACGGCATCGAATCTGGCGATTCCGGCAGGCGACGGAAATGCCGAAGTCGTCAGCGAATTGACCCTCGCCCAGGAAGCCAAGCTGGTCTACGCGCAGCCGCACATGCATCTTCGCGGCAAAGATTTCGAGCTGCGCCTGGTTTTCCCCACGGGCGAGACCCAGACGGTTCTCAAAGCTAAGTGGGATTTCGAATGGCAGATGGGTTATGAAATGGCAAAACCGATCGACATGCCCAAGGGCACGCGCATGATCGGGATTTCGCACTTCGACAACTCGGCGAATAACCGCTTCAATCCTGATCCGGCGAAAGAGGTCGTGTGGGGTCCGCAGAATTGGGATGAGATGAGCAACTGCTTCATCGGCGTGATTATTCCCACGGACACCAAGCCTGAGAGCGTGTTCAAGCGATCCGGACCGAGCCTGCTGCCTCGCGGGCATTCGGGACCGACGTTAGCTTCTCTCGAAGCCGCGAAGCGAAACGAATAGCCGCAAATAAACGCGAATCAACGCGAATAGGCCTTGGCCACCGCCCTTGGCACCAGAATGCGACATGCACATGGGATGGCCGGATTCCGCGGCTAGGATCGGACAATGACTGCGATGAGAACGGTCCGCCATTACTCGACGAGTTCTCTGACGCAATAGCGGTCTGCATGAAACACGATGGGGACGACGACTTGCGCGTTGTGGCAGTTACTACGTTCTAGGTAGCAAACGAATATTTGCGTTCATTTGCGGCCAATTTCCAGAGCTGCCACGCCCGGCAACTCGATCCCCGCGAGAAACTCGAGCGATGCGCCGCCGCCGGTCGAAATGTGGCTGATCTTGTCCGACACCCCCGCCGACTTGATAGCTTTCTCCGAATCCCCGCCGCCGACCACGCTGACCGCGCCCGACGCTGCTACCGCCTTGGCCAGCGCCACGGTGCCCCGATCGAAGGGAGGCGTCTCGAACACGCCCATGGGACCATTCCAGATCACCGTCTTCGCGCCGCTAATGACCTGCTCATACGCGGCGACTGTCTTGGGGCCTATATCGAGCCCCATCAACGCGCCCGGCACTTGATCGACGACTTTCGTATCCACGCCCACCTTCAGCTCCGCGGCGACTACGTGATCCAGCGGCAGCATCAGCTTCGACCCAGCCTCAGCCATTAGCTCCTTTGCCAGATCGATCTTGTCTTCTTCGACCAGCGACTTGCCGGTGCCCTCGCCACGCGCCCGCAGGAAGGTATAAGCCATGGCTCCGCCGATCATAAGCTTGTCGACCACCTTCATCAGGTTCTGGATGACTTCGATCTTGTCCGAAACTTTCGCGCCGCCCAAGATCGCCACACAAGGACGGGCGGGATTCTTGACTGCCTTGGTCAGGTACTCGATTTCTTTGTCCATCAGCAGCCCGGCGGCAGCTTGCTTGGCATCCTGCTTCATAAGCGGAATCATTCCGACGGTGGAGGCATGCGCCCGATGCGCTGATCCGAAGGCGTCGTTCACGTAGACATCGCAAAGTTTCGCGAGCTGCCTGGAAAAGTCAGGATCGTTCTTCTCTTCCTCTGGATGAAATCGCAAATTTTCGAGCAGCAGCACTTCTCCTGGAGCCGGCAGCATCGCCTCCACCTCCGGACCGACGCAGTCGGGAGCCATGTCCACGGGCCGGCCTAATAGCTCGGCCAATTTCACAGCAACGGGTTTCAGGCTCATCTCCGGATTCGGTTTGCCCTTGGGACGTCCCAAATGGCTCGCCAGGACCACGCCGGCGCCTTTTTCGAGCGCATATCTTATCGTGGGTAACGAAGCGCGAATACGCTTGTCGCTGGTGATTTCCTGCCCGCCGTTCGCCAGCGGCACATTGAAGTCTACGCGTATAAAGACGCGCTTGCCCGCCAGATCCAAATCGCGTATTGAGAGTGTGCTCATGAGTTCTTCTTGATCCCCAACTTCTCGTGATATTTTTGCGGCAGCTTAGCCGGCCTACGGTCGGCGCCGCAGAATACGTGCTTGGTATAGCCGGTCGCCAACGTGCGGCCACCTTCCGCGGCTAGCAACTCATAGTCGAAACGGATCATACGGGGAGTGGCTTCGGCGACCGAAGTGCGGACGATAACTTCTTCATCGTACACGGCGGGGGCCAGATAGCGGCAATTGGCTTCCGCCACCACGAGCAATATCCCGT
>Ga0105237_10003656_pt1 | contig 18141 bp, 13 predicted proteins | sample KBSC24metaG_FD_81520 | JGI IMG/M metagenome (GOLD analysis project Ga0105237, IMG submission 81520) | Corn rhizosphere microbial communities from Kellogg Biological Station, Michigan, USA - KBS C2-4 metaG | ecosystem: Host-associated > Plants > Roots > Rhizosphere > Soil | place: Michigan, USA... | reverse complement strand
TGCTGGTGGCGCTGATTCCGCTCACGCGCCTGGTGGCGGGCACCACCATCGGCGTCTGGGCCGCCATCGTGCCGCTGGCCATCAGCGCCACGCCCTTCTTTGCGCGCATCGTCGAGGTGAGCTTGCGCGAGGTTGATCCTGGTCTGGTCGAAGCAGCGCAGGCACTGGGCTGCAAGAAATGGGACATCGTGCGGCATGTCTACCTGCCCGAAGCCTTGCCGGGGATCGTGGGTGGATTCACGATCACGCTGGTGGCCCTCATCAGCTCTTCGGCCATGGCCGGTGCCGTGGGCGCGGGCGGGCTGGGGGATCTGGCGATCCGCTATGGCTATCAGCGGTTCGATACGCAGGTCATGGTGATCGTCATTGCGGTGCTGATTTTGCTGGTGTCGGTGGTGCAGCGTATCGGGGACGGCTACGTGCGCTGGCTGCGTCAACGCTGATTTAGCGCCGGTAGCGCCCTGAGGCTTGCTGTTGATGATGCAGGGACCTTGCATGCAAGGTCCCTGTTTTTATTTGTGGCAGTGCCATCTTAGCCAGGCAAGCTCGCCACGATGAACATGCGCTGGAACGGTAGCAATGTGCTGCCGTCTGCGCTGGGCGGGTAAGCCTGTTGCATGCGGCGCGCATATTCGGTGCGGAAGGCCTGCAATTGATCGCCTTCCAATTTCTCGAGATAGGGACGCAGGCTGCTGCCGCTGGCCCATTCCAGTACCGGGTCCGCGCCCGTGAGGATGTGCAGGTAGCTTGTTTGCCAGATGTCCAGCGTCGCCACGCGCGGGCGCAGCAGGTCGTAATAGCGGCCCACCTCCAGGACATTGCGCCGTTCCGACACCTCGCCCAGCACATCGGCATAGGCGGGTGACCTCGCCAGCTCCACCTGCGCGCGCCGCAACGGCGCGTCATGCATGACCGGCATCTGCACCGCCAGGCAACCGCCAGGATTGAGGAAGGACAGCAGCCGCGGGAACAGCTGCGCATGATCGGGCAGCCACTGCAGGGTCGCATTGGTGTAGATCAGGTCCAGTTTGTGCTCGGGCACCCAATGATTCAGATCGGCTGCGACGAACCTGGCCTGCGGCACGTTCAGGCGCGCCTTGGCCAGCATGTCATCGGAGCCATCCACGCCCAGCACCGCGGCCCGTGGCCAGCGCTGCTGCAGCAGTGCGCTCAGGTTGCCGGTGCCGCACCCCAGGTCGAGGATGCGCGCGGGGTTCTGCGTGGGCAGATGCAACATCAGGTCCAGGGCAGGACGCAGGCGTTCGCCGCCGAACCGCAGATACTGGCTGACGTCCCATTGAACCTGGGCTTGCATGGATTCTGGAGAGGTTTGCATGGATTGCTCCTGTGGCGAAGGTTGATACAGGCTGAGCAGTCTGCCTCGCCTGGCTTGCAGATGAGCGGCACCGGCTTGGCTGACCTTTATCAGGGCCTCGCCGCCAGATGCATGGACGCGTGCCAGATAGCCTCGCGCATGGGCGTTTTCCCAGACCGGCAGGCGAGGGCAGGAGGTCCGCCAGGGTTCGATCACTTCGCTGTAAGGCCGTCCATCCGGGCCAATCCATTCGAGAAGATCAAGGATGAGCGGCTCGACGGCGTCGCCTGCCGCCGGTTCATCGTGACCTGGCTGCACGTCTGACATCGTGATGTTCATGATCTGGCTCCTTTCGGGCTGACTTGAGGCTGTATCTTGAGCGCTGCCGGAGAAGCAGTAAAATGAAATTATCTGAAAGATTAATAAGTTTTACTCATGAAAATCGACATCCTCGGTGTACAGGCGTTTGTCGCAATTGCCGATGACGGCAGCTTTCAGGGCGCGGCTGGCGCCTTGCACGTGACGCAGACGGCGGTGACGCTGCGCTTGCGCAAGCTGGAGGATTTTCTGGGGGTGACCTTGATGGAGCGGACCACGCGCTCCCTTGCGCTCACCGAAATCGGACAGGACTTCCTGCCCCAGGCCCGGCGGCTGCTGGACGAGCTGGCGGGCGCGCTGGTGGAGATTCGGGAAACCGGGATGGCACGCCGTGGCGATGTCTGCATCGCCTGTGTGCCCACGGTAGGTGTGCAGTACCTGCCACGCATCCTGCAGGCGTATTCCGCGCGCTATCCGCACAACCGCATCAAGATTCTCGATCACGCCTCATCTGCCGTGGCTGACGCCGTGCTGCGCCGGGAAGCCGAATTCGGCATCAACATGGCCAGGGAACATCATCCCGAGCTGGCAAGCGTTCCATTGACCACGGACCGGTACGTGCTGATCTGCCACCACACCCATCCATTGGCCAAACGCCGGCGCGCCACCTGGGCGCAGCTCAAGCCGTATCCGCTGATCTTTGCAGGGGAGGTGAGCGGCAATCGCACCTTGCTGGATCCGGTGCTGGACGCCAACCGCCTCGCCTTGCGTTCTTTCTATGAAGTGCAGCGCAGCTCAACGGCGATGGGACTGGTGGCGCAGGGGGTGGGCATCGCCGTGGTGCCGGGGCTGGCCGTGCAGGAAGGAGCCTATCCTGATGTGCGCAGGATCCAGCTGGTCGAGCCGGTAGTGTCCCGCAGTCTGGTGCTGATCACGCGCAAGTCGGCGCACCTCTCGCCGGCGGCACAGGCGCTCTACGACATGATCCTGACAAAAGAAAGCAAGAACTGACAGGTCAAAACGCTACATGTCTGAGGCCAACTCGATGATCACGTCGCGTAGCCAGCGATGTCCGCCATGCGCGTGGTTACGTTCGTGCCACAGCATGCTGACGGGAAATCCCGGGACCGGGAAAGGAGATTCGACGACGGTCAGGTTTTCCTGTAGATCGAGCACCAGCAGCTCCGGAACCAGCGCCACGAAATCGGATCGCGACACCAGGTCCGGGACATCCGGGAATGTAGGTCTTGCCGACCTTTGCGGTATGTGGCGCTGGTCGTTTGAGCGAGGCCCGATTGGCTACGGTTGAAGATGCCTTGCGTCTGCGGATGGCGGGACTGTTCCAGGACAAGCCGATTGCTTTCCGCAGACAAAACGGGGGAGATTATCCGGATTCTCATGTTCTGGCTGAGCATATCGCCCCGGGACAGAGCGGCCTGGCGGCGCGCGTCGTGGAAGCCGGGCTTGGTTGAGACATTTGGGACCATGCAGCAGCTTGCCTTAATCAGACAATCTGCAAACTAAAATTTACTTATGTCTCAAGTTTTCTGTTTATTCAAGATATAAGCTTATGATTTTTAAGAATTAAATTTTGATAAGCCTTTTATCCCGTTCATGAACTGGGTATGGAATTTGTGAAGGTATAAGGGTAATCCTCACGGTCTTTCCATATTCGAAGTTATGCGCATTCTGTTCATGGAATGGAGTGTTGCTTTTTTGTTGAAAAAACCAAGCATCGCTCATCAACCTGCACCAAGCGGTCACTCTGGCAAATTTTTACTTTTAGGTAGCAGCAGTCTTAAGCGAAATAGGAGACTTTGCTGTTCATGCTACTAGCATCAGCATCACGACCAAAGCTACAACGAATTTCTCGTTGAGATCGTGCAAAAATCGGATGCGCTGCGCTACCTTTATCACGCGCTGCTTTTGGTCGAAATTGGTGTAAATTCTGAACCTGTTATAGAGCACATCTTTAGCGGCGTCAGCTCCATACGTGCCAAATCGGCACTGAAAGACGCTGGTCTACGTTGGACTAATGAGGAGAAATAATTCGGGATGATTATTGGTCGCAATTGCGCCAGACCTAGACGCACACCATTGGTGCCAAAACATTATTCTGACGAGAAAAAATTTCTGCTAATTGAGAGGAAAATTTGAAAAGAACGAAAAGAGAGTACGACCTGGAAATTGATCCATTTGCCGACTATAAAATGGAGTTTATTCACAATGAATCAAAAGCCGAGTTTGAGTCGACTGAGAAGTGGCTGTATCTAGGGGCCAACGCACGAGATAGCGAATTTGCCAAGGTTGGTATAACCATGGGTAACCTTACAACTAGGTCATCCAGTTCAGAAAGCCCAAGTTACTTTCTATTTTGCGCATTTAAGTGCAGAAACAATATAAAAATATCCAAGCTTAATGAAATAGAGACTAGAGCGTTAAAACATCTTGAGGAGGTGTATGTCTACGATGATGGCTCGACTAAGCGAGCAGTGCATCAGGAATCAAAACGCATGTCCGAATGTTTTTACGATGTAAATTTTTTGGATTTCTTTGCTGCACTTCATTATTTTCTGCATGAAAACTACCGCAGTGATTTTTCGCCTATGGGGTATGAAAATGAAGCAGGAGTTGATGACGGTGAATTTTTGGATTGCGAATTTCACTCGCGCATGACACTTGAAGAGAGAAACAAGCACATAAGAATGATTCTCCAATACTAAATGCGAGCGGGCTTTCATCAGTGTAATGATGCCTGCTTCAGTACTTGAACTATAAGAATTAACAAAGCGTCGATGAGTTTTCTCAGGCACGGCTCTGCGTTCACGCCGGCATGCTGTTGCTTGAGACCTTGACCTGAGTGATTAAAGCAGTGGTAGACGACGTGTATCAGCATATAGTCGATGTTGGGCGCGCCTGAATATTTCTGGGGGCTGTTCATTGAGCGGTTGCAGTAACTGCCAACTGACTGGTGCAGGCCAACGCTACAGCGGCTAAAGAACATGATGACATGGCGCTGAATAAGTGCATTCGTAGTACTGAGCAGCGCGCCCACGAAGTTTAATCGCAAGGCATGCCCCAGTGCATTGTGCTTTCGATCAGGTAGATAGGATCAACAAAAGTTAACAACATTGACTATCAACACCAACAACAGGATTTTATAAATGAGGCTTAGCCGGATCGCCATAAAGAACTTCAGGAATTTCAAGCTTCTCGACGTGCAACTTGGGGAACACGCTGTGGTCCTCGGCGAGAACAAAGTTGGAAAGACAAATTTGCTGTTCGCATTGCGTTTGATTCTAGACGCAACGTTGCCTGATTCGCAACGTCGTCTGCGCCTGGAAGATTTTTGGGACGGTTTGCCACGCCCGTTAAAGACCGAAGACGTTATCGCTGTCACCATCGAGGTTACCGATTTTGGTGATAATGAGAACCTGCTTGCTGTACTGGCCGATCATCTGATCAAGCCTGATCCGATGGTCGCTCGGATTACGTACCGCTTTCAACCCATACCAGGACTCGGTCGGGAACCTCGTAGCGAAGCTGACTACGAGTTCATTATCTTCGGCGGAGGTCGCCCTGAAAATTCCGTAAATTACGAGCTCAGACGCTGGATGCCGATGGATTTGTTCCCGGCCTTGCGTGATGCTGAATCGGACCTGGCACGCTGGGCCCGCTCGCCTTTGCGCCCACTGCTCGATCGTGCTGCAAAAACAGTTGATCCTGTGGCGCTTGCTAAGATTGCCGCGCAGGTTCATCACACAACGTCAGGAGTGGTCGAGCTACCAGAAATTTCGGAAATTGTAGGTAAAGTTAACAGTCAACTGACCACGATGGTGGGACACAAACATGCAGTAGAGACGGCCTTGGGTTTTGCTCCGACCGAGCCTGAACGCTTGTTGCGAGCCTTGCAAATGATGATTGACGGGGGAAAGCGTGGCGTAGCCGAAGCCAGTTTGGGGTCGGCCAATGTGCTGTATCTGGCGTTGAAGCACCTGGAGCATCAATACCTGGTCGATGACGGCGAGCGCCAACACACGTTCCTCGCCATCGAAGAGCCCGAAGCGCATTTGCATCCCCATCTGCAGCGCCTGATTTATCGAAACTATCTGCAAGTGCGCGATGGTGCTGATGAGAAACAAGAACCGAGAAGCATACTGCTAACCACGCACTCGCCCAACGTGGCCAGCGTTGCACCTCTGTCAAACGTGGTCGTCCTCCGGCATTTGGGCGGGGAGGGGCACACTATCGGGCGCTCTTTAAAAGGCATAGCATTGGCCAAGAACGATCGCGAAGATTTGGAGCGATACATTGACGTGACACGCGGAGAATTGTTCTTCTCTAAAGGTGTGATACTCGTGGAGGGGGATGCGGAAAAGTTTTTGCTGCCAACCCTGGCAAAAATCTACGATGGCAAAATTGATTTCGATGCGATGGGGGTCACCGTCTGTTCAATTGCCGGCACCAACTTTGCACCTTATGTCAAGCTTCTCGGCCCCGAAGGGCTAGATATTCCTTTCGTGGTGTTGACTGACTTCGATCCAAAGAGTGCCGCTGTCAGTCAGGAAGATGCGGATCCAGACGATGTCGGCGGGGGCGACAACTATGGGGAATACCGAGTAGTCAATCAGATTATGGCGCATCTTCTGGACGCGAAGTTCGTGAAGAAGAGCAGTTTTAAGGACGACTTGGCTCTTGCACCTAAATATGGCGTTTTCTTGAATGACTTCACTTTCGAGGTCGACCTCTTTAATGAAGGTGCGTCGAGCTTCTTCCTGGACGCCGTCAAGGATTTGTCTACCAACACAAAAATGCACGCACGCTTCGCGGCGTTGAACGCCGACCCATCCTCGCTCAATGCCACCCAGTTCCTGAAAGACATCGAGTCGATCGGCAAAGGACGATTTGCACAACGTCTTGCTGCAGTGATCGGCGAAGGTGACGCGGACGTGTGTCCTCAATATATTAAGGATGCGTTGGACTACTTAAGAGAGAAATTAGGATGAGCAATCCAGCCGCTCCGTACCTCAAAATTGCAGAGGACCTGCGGGAAAACGAAGACCAGTGGCGTGCGTACGAGTCGGATGGAGACTGCGTTATCCTGGCGGGACCAGGCAGTGGCAAAACGAAAACGATCACGCTCAAGATTGCCCGGCTACTCGCTGAGAATGTCCGCCGCCCACGCCGCATTGCCTGCATCACCTACAGCAATGCGTGTGCTGGCGAGTTGCAATCGCGGTTGGCTAAGCTAGGCGTGGAGGATGGTGGCCGCGTTGCGCTTTCTACCGTTCATTCCTTCTGTTTAACGGAGCTGGTATCGCCTTATGCAGCGATGGCCGGAATAGCAATTCCAGATCCTTTGAAGGTGGCGACGCCGGCACAATCCCGCGAGTTCTTCAAGCAGGCATACCAGCAAAATGTCGGTGGCAATCCCTCTAGCTCGTTCCGCATGTCGTGTGATAGGTTGCGTCGTACCATCATCGATCGTGATAGCCAGGAGTGGCGTCAATGGGCATTTCGCGAGACGCAAGTGGTGGAAGCATATGAAGCGCTGCTTCTGAAGAATGGCGTCATCGATTTTGACGGACTGGTGCTTGTGGGGCTGCAGCTCGTAGAAAATAACCAGTGGGTAAGGAATGCTGTACTCGCCAAATATCCGGTAGTAGTGATCGATGAGTACCAAGATCTTGGCTTGCCTTTGCATCGCATCGTGCTGGCATTGCGAGCAGCTGGGATTCGGATCTTGGCCGTGGGCGATCCAGATCAATCCATTTATGGCTTCACCGGCGCACAGCCTGGGCTCCTTCGCGCGCTGTCACAAATGCCTGGCGTAGAAGTCACGACACTCAAGTTGAACTATCGGTGCGCCGATAAAATCATCGCGGCATCGAAGGCGCTGCTACCTGAGCCTGGAGATTTCCGATCACACGATGGGCGAAAAGGTGAGATCCACATTCACCGCCTGGAATCCGGAGTACGGCAACAGGCTGACTATGCGCTCTCATCGCTGATTCCAGCCATGCTCCAAGCAAATCCTTCGTGGGTTCCCGGTGATATCGCATTGCTATACCGCAGCCTTAACGAAGGGACATCAATCGCTAAAGCAGCCGATGCCATTGGCCAGCGCTATTTTCGCCTGGATAATGGTTCCCCCATCAAGCGAACACGCCTGACGGAGTGGTTGACCGAGGCCACGCGATGGTGTGCTGGTGGATGGCAGACAGGGGAGGTGACTCTGGCTCATCTTCTCAAGCTCTGGCGTAGATTGTTCCGTGCGCCTGCGAGCAATGCCGAACAGTTGGCTACCCGTAAGCAGTTGATCCGGGTTCTCTTCGCTCAGCGTGATGGGGCGCAACCACTGCGGCAATGGTTGCTGGCCCTTCAAGAAGGAATCCTGAAGGAGGCGCTCGCACGCGAACCCGGTCTGGCAGATGAAGTGGACAACTTCGCTGATCTGATTTCAGCGACAGATCAAGGCGCGCCTTTGGCTGCCTTTACTGTTGAGATCTTCGGCAATCAGGGAAAGAGCCCAGATCAGCTTAATCTAATGACGCTGCACAGCTCGAAAGGTTTAGAGTTTCAGGCGGTCATTATGCTGGGCTTAGAAGAGGGTGAGTTTCCTAGCGGCTATGATAAAACAGAGTCCCAGCTGCTGGAAGCCGCTCGACTTTTCTATGTGGGCGTTACTCGCGCTAAGAGCCAGGTTCACTTGACCTACGACTGCAAGGAGTCGCCGTTTTTGAGTGCGATTCGGGAGTCTGACTAGTGCGCGAGCCCCGAAGAGGCATCAAGGGTGCTTGGAAGGAGGAATTAAGATGGCGCCCGCAGGGGCTTAGGTGTGTCGACTTCGTTGATTTACCCAAGGCCCATGGACAACAGATCCTTGGTGGCTTGGCAGGTCAACGGTGTATTGAATCGAAGCCGTCCTGTCGGTATCCGAACGCGAGGCTTTAAGATTCGTTTCAGATATCTTTAGGCATTTTCGCGCGTTGGCATTTAGTGTGGGGCTCATCTGGTCAGGTTCCTGTTGTTCGGCAACAAGGGGCGCAAAAGAAAATCGACATCCCACCCTCTCGCAGTTGCATTGGCAACTACCCTACACTGACCTGCGTCGGTAATTTGTAGCCAGTCAGGCAGTGAGTCGGTTGTCGATCATATTCGATTCCAGCCAGGCTCGACGGACCATGGCTGGAGGTTGGTACTGATGTGCGCTATGCGGCCTGCGCTCGTTGTAGAACTGACGCCATCTTTCAATCAGCACTGTTGCCTCTGCCCGACTGCGGAACCACTCCCGGTTAAGCAGTTCGTCACGCAGTTTGCCATTGAAGCTTTCTACGAATCCGTTCTGCCATGGACTGCCTGGCGCAATGAAGGCTGGGCCAACGGAGGCATCCCGCAGCTAGCGCATGACCTTGGCCGCTGTGAACTCGGCTCCGTTGTCCGACCGAACGTAGGCTGGCTTTCCATGTAACCGCATCAATCGGGAGAGCGTCAGGATGACATCCTGGGAGCGCAAACTGGCAGCAACTTCGATGGCCAGGCATTCCCGGGTGTATTCGTCGATCACACACAGCATCTTCAACGAGCGTCCATCCACCATCTGGTCATGAACAAAGTCATAGCTCCAGACTGAATTAGGCTTGGTTGCTCCCGGTAACCGAATGTCGTTGCCGCATCGACGCCTGCGAGGCCGCTTTCGTGGAATGCCCAGTTTTAGCGCGCTCCAGAGCCCTCGCACTCGGGACTCGCCCAAGGCCAGCCAGGCAGACATACGCCGATAGCCGAATCGAGGGACCTCTTGCGACGCCGCGATGAGCTGCTGCGTCAGGCTCCGATCCTTTTCAGGTTGTAGCAACTGATAACCTGCTGCCCGCCGGCTCAGATCCAGATAGCGACATGCCTTGCGTTGCGACAGCCCCCGACGAGTAAGGACTTCCAGCGCTTCGCGCCGGCCCGCGGAGGTCATCATTTTTTTCGGCTTAACTCCTTCAAGCCATCAATCACCAGCAGCTGCTCCGCCACCATGCGTTTGAGCTTGTCATTCTCGGATTCAAGATCTCTGAGCCGCCGCGCGTCCGAGACATCCATACCGCCAAACTTGTTTCTCCAGCGGTAAAAGGTCTGCTCAGTAATGTTGTGGCGCTTGCACAGATCTACCGTCGCAATCTCCTTGCTCTCTGCTTCTCGCAAGATGCTGATGATCTGTTCGTCCGTAAATCGCTTCTTCATTGAGTTCTCCTTGGCGTTAGCATAAAGAACTCACTTATCTTGTGGCTACAAAATTCGTCTCAGGTCACCAGAGTGGTATCGGCGTTGTTGCCGACAGCGTAGGAGTAAACCGAAATTCGTCGCAGGATTGAAGTTGCTGGTAGTGAAATCGGCTTAAACCGTCCCGCCAGTTCTCGTGAGCGAGTAGGCCAGGTGTTGACGTGTAAAGTCATTGGCAGATGTGGAATTGGAGTCGGCGACCACATTGTGCGTCGATGAATAAGTTTGTCATCTACAAACCATCTGATCTCACAAGGATCCCATTCAATTGCAAACCGATGTAATGCTTTTGACGCGTCGAAGCCCAACTTGATTACTGCTGGTGTGCCCCTATAACCGTAGTCGAACTTGGAACCTTCAGATCCTGGGTTATAAAAGACATTCGTTAAAATTTCGGTCGGCTTATTGCCACGTATTTCGATATCGATTTCTTGTCGTGGAGAGTTGCGATGCAGGAAAAATCCTGTTACCAAGCCGGAAATATTGGTAGCTTGCAATGTTGCTTCAAATCGACCGTACAAAAAGCTTTCATGGCTTGATATTGCTGCTGCACCGAAATCTCTGACACCGAGCGCTTCCTTGTCGACTGTTAAATTGATGCCGCTATTTTTTGTGGTGGAAATGTTGTATGGGCGGAAAATTCCTAAATTTCCTGGAAAAGTATCATTTCTTAGCAACCAGTGAGTATCCAGTTCGCCTTCAAAATCATCTGTAAATATTAATTCCCAAGGCTTACGAGATATCCTTTTATGCCAAGCATCAATTTCTATACCTGACCAACCGGTGTGCGGTGTAATTGCCCAAGGCGACGGATCATGTTTAAGCCACTTCGGAGTCGTCAGTGAGGATAAAGATCGAAGGTCAGATTGATATTGTCTTTTCCCGACATCTTCAACTATTGGATACGCTGCATCAGGTGGCGCTAATCGAAGATACTCACAAAGCTGTCGCCAATTCTGCAACTGGCCTTTATCAATCCGTAGAACATCCAATCCTTTCAGGTTCCAAGCGATTTCGCTGTCCTGTCCGAATTTTTTTTCTTTGCCGACGACGATATATTTTGCGTTTGGATAGTTTTTCGTGAGCAGTGAAATCTGATTTTCTAGCGAACCTATATTTACATATGCATCGAAAACCCTGTTGTTAATGCCTATTTCTAAGCGCGACATTTCCGATTTTGGCATGTCATTTAGATCACTGCAGCAGCGATAACCGAGCATCGATAGCGCCATCGCAAGTGAAGATAATCCCGATTCGGCCGAACCAATCGCAAAAACCGGTGAAAAATCTGGGCGTCGCTGAAATAGAGCGGCATCCCCGCCATCAAGAACGCCGATTCGACTAAGTACAGGCAGTATTGAATAGGAATTTGTCGACGGAAGGTCTCGGCGTTGTTTGACCGTCGATCGGCGCAATGCCATAACTTCAAGTTCCTGAAATTTATGATTAATCCAGAGGTCAATCGGACCAATGCACGGTAGAAGGTCGAGCAATGCTTGCGCCCCCTTTTTCGATAACACATAACCAGACAGATACCAAAGTCCTCGCTCAGGGCGAAACACATTTTTCGAAACAATTTCTTTGGGTGCACCATGTCGAACTTCTTGGTAGGACAGATAGAGGATGTCAAATTTTTCGCTGTTCAGATTCGAGTGTGCGATTTCCCTCCATCCGTGCTCCAGCAGTTTTCCGAACCTGCGCTCAAACCACACATCATCCTCAAGAACCAATGAATAAGCAGCATCGGATTGCGCTATTTCTTTCCAAATACGTATATGTGATCGAGCGACAGCGATTTCAGCGCGGGTTAATTTAATAGGATTTTCAAGATCAAATTTTTCAGGCGCAACTTTGGGCTGAGGCTCAACGAAAAGTTGATCATTCAGTGTATAGACTGGATCTACTTCCGAAATTTCTTCAAGATTCAATGTCTCATCTTGCGCGTCATATGCTGAAACTCGAACCATCCTGTTCGACAATGGTTTGCCGAAAGCATCTGTGATGCGGTCAAGTTCGTGGGCTATGTCAGTCAAACGCTTTGGCTGACGATCTAAATTTAGCACATAGATAGGGCCGATCACTTGAGAAGAACTAGAGGGATCGGAGAATACGCGACACTTTTGTCGCGGCAGAAGAAGTCGAAGTTGTGATGATAAATTTTGTAATAGGCATGCTACTGAGCGTAGTGGCTTATTAAGGTTCATGGGTTTCGCGCGATCTAATATTTGAATTTTTTTTGATTAGATAGACGCCAGTTTCTGGCGTCCTCCCGATGACTAGATGGCCATTTAGAGATGGCATTTGAGTCCCAGTCATCTAGTACCACTAGCCCGTCAGCTAGATCGGTCGAATCTTCTTTTCCTAGTTCGAAAATCGTTTTAGTAAGGTTTCCCGGACCAGTTGTCGCTTGGATTTCAGGCAAAGTGTCGGTTGCGGCAGACTCTAGAAGACGAGTTGCTAAACTGAGGGATCTTTCAATTATCGGATGGCTTGAAGCTGCGATGAGAGGATTATTATTGAAATAAAAGATCCAATCAGGCTTGCCTGCATCGGGATGTAAAAATTCGGTCGAATTGACCATCGAAGCTGAAGAAATATCGTAGCAAAGGGGCTGAAGCTTCAGCCGTCCATCGGCGAAAAGCCAATCGATATTTGAAGTTACGCAGATATCATCCGCGTCTATGTAGCAACCTCCCTTGGCCAATAAAAAGCAAAGGCGGAAATAATCGGACTGCATCGCTGGGTGATAGCAACGATCAAATGCCTGTTCCTCCCGTGTGCCAAATGACTCTTTGATAAATTTACGCGCAGAGTTCGCATCGAACAAATGATGGGTAAAGCCATTATCCTTCCATGAACGCCAGGATGATATACATTCTTCAATATCGTCAGGCAATTGATTTAGATTGTGCCAATACTGCACTATTGTTTTTGGAACTAAGCGCTGATATCTGCTGCTCACGCAATCTACGTGTGAGCCTCGCTGAACTAATGACTTAATAAATTCAGAACGACGTTGATGATCTTCGGGGGTTTCTGGCTGTATGCGCATTCGGATTCACCATCGCTGATATAGATTTATCTGTGGATTTAAGGCTAATATTAAAAAGGTTGTTGAAATGTACACTGTATTTTGACCTGATTGCTTATAAGTGTAAAAGGGGACATCGTCAGTTGCTTTTCGGAATTTATTTTTTCTTAACGGTGGAACTGTATTAGCCAATGGAATAGCGGTCATTTAGGCTGCTTGAATGGAGGGGGAAATTGAAAATTCTTTCGTATAACCCGGGGCATGATGGCTCCATTGCATATCTGCAAGATGGACGTTTGATGTTTTCCATTGAAGCCGAGAAGAACTCAAATTACCGGTATTCACCAGTATCCAGTGATGATGTTTTTAACGTCCTTGGAGAGCTTGAGGAGCTTCCTGAAGTACTTTGCACCGGTGGATGGTGGCCACGAGAAAGTCCAGAATTGGGGGCTCGAATTGTTGCGGGATATCGGGGAACACGACGTGGTGATTTTTTTGAGGGGAAACGGCGACTCTTAGGGAAGTCGGTTCGTTCATTTTCTTCTTCTCATGAACGTTCACATTTGCTTTGCGCATTCGGAATGTCAGATCTTCCTAAAGGCACACCTTGCTACGCATTAATTTGGGAGGGCGCAATCGGTGCTTTTTATGAGATCGATGCGGAATTAAACATTACGTTGCTAGCTGATGTTTTGAACGAGCCTGGAAACCGATATACGGCGATCTATGGGCTAGCTGATCCAACTTTTCCAAAGAATGCCCCGTTTTCCCGCTTTTCAGATGCCGGAAAGCTTATGGCGTTGGCCTCATATTCAACTCGGAGCGCGCCCTTAGATGAGGAAAAGAGATTAATACATTTTCTTTTGGACTCGCCCCATGTCCAATTGAGTTTGTACGAGGGATTGGAATCCTCCCGCTACTACAACGTGGGAGTAGATGATCCTGAATTTAGGAATTTTGCCGGAATCTTTAGCGACAAGATATTTGATATCTTTTATCAGTTTGCAAAAGAAAATATGAAAAAAAGGTTACCACTAATTATTGCAGGAGGATGTGGATTAAATTGCGACTGGAATAGTAAGTGGAAAGAGACGGGCCTTTTTTCTCACGTTTTTGTGCCTCCGGTCGCGAATGATTCAGGTTCTGCTATCGGAACGGCTATTGATGCTCAGTTTTACTTTACTGGAAATCCAAAAATTGAATGGAGTGTTTATGCGGGCCTTGACTTCATTGATGATGGCGTCACGAATTTGGACGCGTTTGACATTTTCGATGCAAGTCCGGAGAAGCTCGCCGACATGTTGGCAAATGACCTCATTCTCGGATGGATAAATGGGAAATATGAGATTGGCCCAAGGGCTTTAGGAAATCGCTCAATTCTTGCAGCGCCGTTTCATGAAAAGACAAGAGCTAGACTAAACGATATAAAGCAACGTGAGCAGTTCCGCCCAATTGCACCAGTTTGTTTGGAGGATGAGGCCAGTCAATGGTTCGGGTGTCAGCAAGCGAGTCCTCATATGCTTTTCACTTATCAAGTCAAGACAAGTAAGCTACAAGCTGTTACGCACGTAAATGGTACTGCTCGACTTCAAACCGTCTCTCTTCTGAGCAATCGAAGATTGCATGATTTGCTTATGGCGTTCAAGGAAAGAACAGGATTTGGAGTTCTGTGTAATACATCGTTGAATTTTCTCGGTAGAGGCTTCATAAATAAGATGAGTGATCTAGCACGATATGTTCTGGAACGTAATCTAGATGGATTTGTAGTTGAGGGGAGGGCATATTTATCACGGTCTTCTCATCACTACCAAGAGTACTTAAAGACTATCACTCCATAGGCGCATTGAGCGGTGTGTTGCAGCCCGCTACATTTTCGACATGTCGTATATGCTGCGACCATGCGAGAGTCACGGACCGCGATTAGGCGTTCATTCAGCGGGTCAGGATGAGCTTACGCTTATAATCGGGGTAAGGTTTACGCATATATCTTTCCCCAATTTTCCATGAGTTCACTACGCGATCGCATCAGAGAAGAAAGAGAAATTTTCCGTATGATCGCCCCCCGCGTATTCCGGCGGAAACGATTCATGACAAAGAAAGATTTACGGCCTCTTCGGGCCGTGATTCGACGATCAATGCCCTTGAAACCAAATCCAAAGTGAAGCGCCGTAGGCAGTATTCATAGGACCTGCTAGCTGCTTTTGCAGCTCATATCCCAAAGTTATCTAAAGGTTCTTTATCCCGGTCGGTTTACATTTTCACTGCTATGAGGATGATTTTCAAAAAGAATGAATTTGGGTGAGGCATTTCCTGCTGCGTCGAAATTCTTCTTCTCGTGACTATAACCGCCTGAAATGGTAGCTGTCACCGGCCTACGCCGTACTTAAAATCATCTATAAAAATTACAGGATTTCTTTGCTTACTACTGAACTTCATACCAATCGAATTCCGTTCTTATACAAAGAATTCTCAACCACAATTGGCGAGCAGCACTGGAAAAAGCGCGTCAGAAAGTGTGAGGATGCGATCAAGGGGAATCCTCTACTTGACGATGTATTGCGCGATGAGAACCGGACCGCTTTTCAGCTCAATGCACTTTCTGAGATTTTAGCGGCGAATTTGTGGCCGACCTTTCCGAACGAGACTGTCCAGGAGCTTTATCCAGCTGCTACTTTCATGGCGCAGACACTTTCTTTAGCGGAATCTCTCGACAAAGATCAACGCGTACGTTTTATCCGACGTATTCATGGTGCATTTAAAAACCCGGAGGACATGCGTGCACTCGATTTAGAGCTTGCGGTCGCAACCCATTTCACCAGAGCCGGTTTGGCGGTGGAATGGCAGGAGTCAGGAGAGGGGAAAGGATTTGATCTCTTAATTGATTCGGGAAGTGGTATCAAATTTGAAGTCGAGTGCAAATCCATATCAAACGATAAAGGGAAAAAAATTCACCAACATGAAGCAAGAGACTTCTTCCGGCTGGTTGATTTGGCCCTTAAGAAGAGTAAGTTCACTCATGAAGGTGGCATGTCAGTGGTGCTCACTGTTCAGGATCGACTTCCAACTGCCTACAAGGACAGACTTGAACTAGCAGATAGTGTTTCCCGAGCAATGAGAGCCAAAAGTTCTGTTCGATATCCAGAAGGCATCAAAATATGTATTAAAGAGTTTAATCCAAGTCAATTGCAAGCTCTTTGGATTCGAGGAAAGGAGCAGGGGAGAGCATTAGTCGACGAAATCACCGGCGCTCCAAACTGCAATTCTCTGATCCGGCAATCCAGCAATGGTGACCGTGTCACGATCCAGACCATACAGAGTTCCCAGGACGATAGTTTCGTTCAAGCGGTGTTTGACACGATGAAAGACGCAGCAAACGGACAATTTTCTAAGCAAAGGGCGGCGATATTGATGATTGAGCTCTTCGGGATTGATCATGCTCAAATGCATAAACTAGAAGAGCTGGATCGAACTGATACACCTACTAGTCTTCGGGTTTTGGCCACCCAGTTCCTTAACTCTGAAGCGAGAAAGCATGTTGCTCAGGTCTATTTCTCAAGTAGACAAAGTTTTAGTCAAAGAAGCGACGCATCCTTCACGTCTAATGCGACCACTTATGTATTTGAAAACCGAACGAGCCTTTTCTGGAATGATCGTTTAGCTACTCTTTTTGGTAAGCGGGCTTAGTAATCGAGCAACGTTTTCTCGCTGGCGGTCGGCTTTCCTTACTAGGTTTCTGACCTAACGAGCTCTGGGAAGCTGCTTAGGGCTTTAATCGACATGAACAGTTCTAACTTGGGTCTTAGTTTTACATAATACAAATTATACGAATAAATACCCCTCGAATAAATACGAATAATAGCTATTCTCATTTGATACAATTCAAAGACACTTTGTTACATGAGGCAACAATATGCGTACTTTGAATCTCATCCAGGACCTAGGTGAACCCCAAGATGTCCATCTCAACCGAGCCTGGCATCAAGCCCGGCAGCGCAGTCTGCAACGCACGCTGCAAGCGCTGTTCCGCGAAAAGCTGCTGCAGCGGGAACACCTGATCTTCGATGGGCACTACGCCTGGCTGCCTTTGTGGAAAGCGCAAAGCATGCTGCGCATCGAGGGCCTGCACCTGGGTGTGGCGGACAACTGCCAGCTCCACGGTTCCATCGCACACTACAGTGTCGGAAACCCGGTCCCGCAAGCCTTGCTGAGCTCGTCCATGCTGTTGGCAAAGGTGGCTCGGGCGCATGAGGACATTTCCGAAGCCAGCCTGCAACGGCTGATCATGGAGCTCTCCAACAGCGCAGAAAATGACGCCCTTTGCCTGAATTACCGCCAACACTGGGGACTTCGATTGCGTGCTGAGTTCGGGCAGCAGCAGACCAATTTTGTCGCCGCATTATTCCGTTCAGCGCACCCCAACCCGAGCCTGCTGCTGGAACAATGGGGCACGCTGGGCCATCCCTGGCACCCCAACTACAAGACCAAACTCGGCTTGAGCAGCGCCGAGGTCATGGCGCTCTCGCCCGAATTTGAAGCCACGATCACGCTCTCCCTGGCAGCAATGCACGTCGATGTCGCCTGCATCACCGGCGGCCAGGACCACGCCGAATACCGGCAATGGTTCGCTACCCACTACCCGCAAGCCTGGGAAACGTGGACAACAGCCTTGCAGCACCGGGGTGAAGACGTTTCACACTGGCTCCCCCTGCCCTTGCATCCCTACCAGCTGGATCGCGCCATCCCCGAACGCTTCGCTCAGGCATTGGAAAAGCGCCAGCTCCTGCTGCTGCCCGAAGCGAGCCTGCCAGCCCGGCCGACCATGTCCTTCCGCACCGTGGTTCCTGAAGGCTCGCCTACACAGCCGCACATGAAATTGCCCGTATCGCTGCGCCTGACCAGCGTCGAGCGTACCGTCTCGCCCAAGTCTGCCGTGATGGGCCCGCGCCTGACCAGGCTGCTGCGCGACATCATCGCCAAGGAAGACGGTTTCGGCGGACGACTGGCCATCCTCGGTGAAGAAGTCGGCCTGTATTACCGCGACCCGCAGGGCAATGACGATGTCTCCCGCCACCTGGCCGTGCTCTACCGCAGCAACCCCATGACGCAACGCTGCAAGGAGCGCATGCCGGTACCGGTGGGCGCCTTGTTTGCAGATTCGCCTCTGAGCGGGCGTCCGCTGGTCTGCGATCTGGTCAGCGCAGCGTGGGGA
>Ga0105237_10003654_pt1 | contig 18145 bp, 38 predicted proteins | sample KBSC24metaG_FD_81520 | JGI IMG/M metagenome (GOLD analysis project Ga0105237, IMG submission 81520) | Corn rhizosphere microbial communities from Kellogg Biological Station, Michigan, USA - KBS C2-4 metaG | ecosystem: Host-associated > Plants > Roots > Rhizosphere > Soil | place: Michigan, USA... | reverse complement strand
GGATATATATGAAAAACCCACAACAAGATCTGGATGTATATTCAATCTATGCATTTATCTTTATGATGATGCTATTCTTTTACATCTTATATTTAGTATGCATTAGATTTTTATAGGACAAGAATGCCCAGGAAAAAAAAAGAAAACACAAAATCTGTTGGTAATCCACAAAAAGAAATTGATTGGGATAAAGTCGACAATCTTCTTATCGCTGGATGCAACGGTGTTGAAGTAGCTGAACGTTTAGGCATTCATCCCGACACTCTTTATCAACGTTGTGCTATGGAAAAAGGCACTGATTGGTCGGCCTATTTACAGAGAAAAAGAGCTAAAGGAAATAGTCTACTTAGGGAAAAGCAATATCATCAGGCTATGGTGAAAGGCAATACGACAATCCTTATGCATTTATTCAGACATAGATTGGGAGAATGGGAAAAAGTTCCAGATCAAGAAGTTGGAGAAGAAAAAGAAAATCAATTCAAAGCCCTCATGGCTTTATTAAATGATATTCAATCTGAATCAGCTCTAAAAATCTCTAATATCAATGTAAGTGAAGAGCATAAATCATAATTTGTTATTGGTATTTGCATAGCCTCGGAAGGTAAGTTTTTATAACTTTGGATCATTTGTTCTAACATCTGAATCAATTGATCTTTATCTTTTCTCTGATTCATAGCAAACCTAACCATTGATAAAATAAGCCAAGTCCTATGACAGCGAAGAGGAAAAAAACCATAAGTCCAACCAATAAAAATGGCACCCACCATTCATCGCGAAATCCTAAATAAACAAGGTAGATAACAAAAAATGTCAAAAGTGATGCTGTTAATGCGTTCATAAAAACATTTATATCTTTTCACGACATAATTGGCACGCTCTTTGATGTCCTTCAATAGCTTGCTCTTTTGTGCTATATCTTTCCTGATAGGAAATCAATTCATCATCTTCTTGTAGTTCTATATTAGCAAAAATCATCGTTTCAAAAATGATTGGAGAGCCATCTAAATAAGCATGATTAATGCCAAGCCATACTGTGCTCACCTCATAAGGACCAATTTGATCTAAGCCTATATGTTTATTTTCAGATAGACTTATGTTATGCCAATCCCACATACTTATTGGATTACAATCCATGTCATAATAAGAATGTCTCAATGGCATACCCATTTTAAAAGCTCTTTCTTTTTGTTTTTTGTCAAGATCATCCATGCTTTCCTTGGCTTCTAAAAGAAGTTGGAGAATTGCATTTTCTTCTTCATTTCGTTCACTTGTTTCTTTTTTCAATAGATAATCTAATTCATGTCCAGGAGTAAGTTGTTCCATTTCATTATTCCTTTGGTGGAGTTGGAAGTGGCATCCAGTATTTAATATCATCAAAATATTCATCTTCAGATGATGAATCCCATATCCCTTTTCTTTTTTTATTTCTTTTATCAGAGGTTTGATGGAATTTGAGTAGGTAAATATCATTCCCATCCCAACATAATGTGTATGCATTATTTTCAGGCAATCTATCTTTAACGCTAATCCATTCCATTAAATCATTCTTTATAGTAAAATATTTATCATGCAAATCCCATTAGCATCAAAACAGACAGAATTTATCATCAATAGCACCGCTCATTGGAATTTAGCACATGGTTCAGTGCGTTCTGGAAAGACTATAGGTACTCTTTTCCGTTTTATGCAAGCAGTAAATGATTGTCCTGATAGCCAAATCTGGATGGTCGGTCATAGCTCAGATACCATATATCAAAATGCTATCAGATTACTATTAGAAAGCGATCAACTTGCTATCTTTAGACCATTTTGCACATGGTATGCAGGAAAAAGACAGCTTAAATTCCGTGATAAAACAATCGCTACATTAGGAGCCAAAGATGAAGGAGCAATAGGAGGATTTCAAGGAAAAACATTCAGCTTAGTTTATTGTGATGAAATGACACTGTATCCTGAATCAATCATAGATATGATTGATACAAGGCTTTCAAATCCTCATAGCATGGGATTTGCTAGCATGAACCCTTCCCATCCAAACCATAAGTTAAAGAAATGGATTGATAGGGCAGAGGCAGGAGATAAAAACTACTATTCATTACATTTTACTTTGGATGATAACCCTTATGTGGAAGAACCCTATAAGCAACGTATACGTGATAGTCTTTCTGGTCTTTTTTATAAGCGCAATTATCTTGGCCTATGGTGTCTTGCTGAAGGCAGTATCTTCGACTTTTTCGACCCAACCATACATATACTTAATCGACCTCCCACTGCGGCTGAGTATTGGGTAGCAGGAATTGATTATGGAAGTGTTAATGCTTTTTGTTGTTTGCTTATTGGTGTTAATACAGGAAGGCATACACAAACTGGCAAAAGGATGTGGGTAGAGAAAGAATACTATTGGGATCCAAAAGTTATGGGCAGACAAAAGGTGAATAGTGAATTTGCTGAAGATGTTTACAATTTCCTTGAACCCTATAGCATACGAGGGATTTATCTTGATCCATCGGCAGAAGCTTTTCAACTAGAACTTAAGAAGAGAGGGATGCATGTTATGCATGCCAATAATGATGTAGAAAATGGTATTCAGATGATGACAACAGAGATGAAAAAAGGTAATTTATATGTCTTAGAAGAGTGCAAGAATACAATTAGAGAGCTCCAAGGCTATGTATGGGATCCTAAGGCTGCTGATAAAGGGTATGACCAGCCAATGAAAAAAGATGACCATGCTTGTGATGCCCTAAGATACGTGATGGCAACGCATAAAGTAGCAAGCTATAATCAAGTACAGCAGACAACTGATAATCAAGAATATTTTAGGAATAGATTTCAGCCGACTAGGAGATTCTGATGGATCATATTTATCCATTAAAAGTATGTCCCTGGTGCCAAAAAACTCCCCAATTCAATATGTTTTATTCAGCTGAAACTTGGTTACCAAAGATTATGTGTATTAATAAAAAATGCACTGTTCAACCAATTAGCAAATATATTCCAATTCGAAAAAAGCAAAAGAAAAATCCAGAAATCATTAAAAATAAAATCGAAAAAGCTATAGATAATTGGAATTCAAATAATCCAATGGATGCTATACAAGGGATAAAATTAAATTTCGAAGATGTTGCAAAGGAAAAAGAGTATAAATGACCAGAGAAGACAAGTTAGAAATAGCCAAGATGGCCTACAAAGAGATCATGCTAGCTTTAAAGTCGGTCTCTATTTACAAAGATATGGATGTGTGTTTTTATTATTTCGGTATCTTGTCAATCGACGAAGATTTATTCACTGAAAGTGAAATGAAAGGTTGATAAATGTTCACTTACGGAACAAAACCAGATAGACCTAATTGGGTATATAGTGATTATTTTAATGAATGGATCAATATAGATTTCTTTCATCGTTTTTATATAGAAAAAGCATATAGTTCAGATATATGGACTGTTTATGGAGAAAAAGAAGATGCATGCATTGCAATTTCTCAACATCCCTCAGAAAAAGAAGCTCAAGATTGGCTTAGAAATTTCATAAATCAGTAGCCTATTGCCATAATAAAATCTTTACTGTATTTTATTCTTTGTAAACTCTAAGGTTTCGGAGGCTCTTATTTCTTTTTATCTCCCTCCCTGGGAAAACAATCAAGAACCATCTCAAGGAAATGTCAGGCATTGGCTAGATAACCTTTCGGCTAAGCTTCAGCCAATGGAACAGGCACGCTGGAATCAAGCCAACATTGATACGCTCTTCTATGCTGGAAACCAGACATATATCAATCAAAACCTAAACTTTAGCCCTGGTATCACTCCACAGCAATTTTACTTCAATTTAGTCCAACAGCCTGTGAATATGATTACTGGAAGGCAAAGACAGCATAGAAAATCTATCGTTTACATGCCTGCCGATGGAGCAGATCCATTAACCACAGATCAGTATACACGCCTTATAAAAAATATCTGCCGTAAAGAAAGTATTAACGAACAATTTTCTAAATCATGTGAATTGTCAGCTGTTGCTGGAATGAATTTAATGCAGCCTTATCTTGATTTTACAGGAGATGATCCTGCGCAAGGGCAACTTAAGCTGAAAATCTGGGAATATAATTCTTTCATGGTTGACCCCTATTTTAGAAATCCTGATATGTCGGATTCTCAAACGGTCTGGTGCCAAGAATATATCAGCAATTTGGAAGCTAGAGTTAGATTTGGGCAAGATAAAGTTAAGAGTGTATCTCCTCTTACAGGCACTCCTCAGAATTATGGAAGATTTTACTTTTTGCCTGAAAATCAAAACATGAATAGAAACGATTTATATGTCCTATCCTATGTTTGGTATAAATCAGTTAAGAAAAAGAAACGTCTTTATAGCCGAAAAAGAAACCAATTCTTTGATTTTGCTGGTGGAGATGGACAATTAGAGCAAATTCTTTATCACATCGATGATATGGAAGAAATTTCAGTAGATACTACATGCTGGAAAGTAGCTGTCGTTTTAAACGATCAGCTTATGTACCAAGATGTAAACCCTCTTTGGGATGGTCCTGAGTGTCCCTTTATTCCTAATTTTTGGAATTATGACCCTCATGTTAATCAATATGATTTGCGCTCAAGATCACTCATATTTGCAATGCGTTCGCCCCAATTCTTATTCAATTACAAGGTGATAACCAATAATGATATCGCTGCTGCTACAATCAACGCAGGATGGAAGCGAAAAGTTGGAGCTGTAGCTAATGAGGATAATTTAAAGAAATCAGGACAGGGCTATGATGTTATTATCAATCCTGAATATGAGATGACTGATGTTGAAAAAATAATTCCTAGCGCTGTTCCTGAGTCAGATCTAGCTTTAGCGCAACAAATGGCTGATTTAATTCATCAGGTTTGCGGCATTAATATGGAGAATTGGTCTGGACAAAACGATAAGCAAATATCAAGCCTTACGATGCTTTTAAAGCAAGATGCTAACCTAATGGTATTCCAGAAATATTTTGATCAATGGGATAATGCTTTAAAGCTTTTAGGCGAGAGAATGCTTCAATATGTTTTAAATAACTGGAATGCTGAAAAAGTGGCATTATTAGTAGGTGAAGAGCCAAGTCCTCATTTTTACTCTAAAATATTTGCCAAATATCAAACGCATGTAGAAGAAGCAGATTTAACTCCAACACAGCAAAATCTACAAGCACAGCAAATGATGGATATTAACGCAGCTTTCCAAAGGGAAGTATTCCCCCCTTCTATGATTATTCCTAAGCTTAATATCACGGGTAAAGGTGAAATCATTCCATTCTTGCAACAACAAGAGCAACAAGCACAGCAATTGCAGCAAGAACAAACGGCAGTGCAGCATGCATTTGAAGACGCGAAGCTAAAAGAGCTCTATACAAAAGCTGCAGGCAATCTAGCAACAGCAAGAGAGCGGTCAGGCAGGGCTGAGGCAAATATTGGTCTGTTTGAAGAAAGATTAAGCGAAATTACTAGAAATCGCGCATTGGCAACAAAAGACAAAATGGAAGCTTTAGAGAAACTCGTTGATGTTATTGCCAAATATGGAGAGATTGAAGCTGCCCTAAAAATGAATCAAATTGAATCTTTTGATTACAGACAAGAAAACAACGAAGATAGAGAAAAAGTTGATGCCAAAATGACAGCAGAATCTTCTAGATTTATGGAACAGATAATGGGCAAGCAACAAAACTCTTCGCAAAATCAACAGCAAGCTATATAATTTAAAAAAAGAGCTATAGTGCTCGAGGGGGAAATTATGGCAATGGCAGATAGCCAAAAAAAAGGCAAAGCAGCATCAGGTGGTCAACGTATTGACGATCATAAATTTTGGGCAGGTGGTCCAGGTAAAGATATGGTAATGCCACAAGGCGTACATACAAAGAATGAAAGTTCTGCAGAAGGTGCAGGTTCAGAAATGGACTATGAAGATACAACAGAAAAGCTTAAAGCACAGCAAATGGCTGGCGTAGGCAAAATTAAAGGCCGTCCTATGAAGCCTTTATATAGAAACTAATTTTTGATTAAAGGCAGGCCCGTGCAAGGGCTGCGGAAAAGGACAAAGCGATAAAACGGTCTTCTTAAAAGGAAGAATACGGATAACGACAAAATCTTTTCATTAAGCCTTTAATCATTTTATTTTGGGATTTGTTTGGAAAAAAAGAAAATAGAAATAGAAGAATCTGTTTTAGAAAAATGACTTGATATGATGTGTGATATTCATACTGGAGTGGGTTCAGGGAATGTAAATGAAGTTTTTCTTGCAGGAATAGCCACAATGGAAATGCAAAACAACATAGAATTTTATTTAAACGAAATTAAATTTTCTGTTAACAAGGAATGATATGAAAACAGGTTTTAGTGATCCAGCAGCTATAAAGAATCAGAAGCCAAAGGATAAGCCAGTAGATGGCAAGAAATCTCCTTGGGATTTCACATGTCCTCAATACGATCAGAGATCTAGCTGCTTCCTTAATGCTGGTACCGATTATGGAGTAGGACTTAAACAACCTATTGGTCATCCTGGTAATCCAAAAGATAAAGTCGATGTACTTCCTTACGGAAGAGTTAACACTATGAGAGTCGATGAAAAAGGTTAAAGTATCAAAGACTGCCCATACATCCAATTCTAAAAGAGGAATGGGAGATTATCGTGGAACTGGTATTAGGAATCCAATAGGTAAGATAAGAGATGTTTCAGGAGAGAAATCTTCTAGTAAACTTAAGAAGCCGCCTAGATCTTTGGCTTAGTTTTATTTAAAAGGTTTTCCATTCTTTCTTTAGCTTTCTTGAATTCTTCTACATCAACTTGATCCAATCCAAGATCTTTTATACCAAAGTAAGGATTTTCTCCATTTTTAGGAAAAGATTTTTTATATTTTAAGGGAATAAGTGCGTGAATATACTCTAATTTTAGTCTTAAATTATAAATTTCTTTCATTAAGCAATAGAAAGCCTTAGGTATATTAAGATCACCTTCTCCGGTTTTTTTTATATCATATAAAATTTCTTCTAAATCTTCAAATTTATATTCAGTATCCAAAGCAAATCCTCATAAGGTTTATATTAAAAATAATAGCACTTATAATAATGTAAATAACAATAAATGCTGATATTCCAGTAGCTTCTAATTTCATTTGTTACTTTTTCCTAAGATATCTTCATCTATTTGTTTTTTAATTAAATCAAGTGCTTTATTTATTCCGTGTTCATAGCCCAGAATATAAAAAAATCCACACATAATCAATGCCAGTATTATTGGTAAAATCATTTTACTCCTTAGGTGGGGTTGGTAATGGCATCCAGTGGGTTACATTTTCTGCACGAGCATTGCATTCATTACCATAGAAAAAATAAGTCCACCATTGATCTTCATAATAACCAGGAGCACATCCATTTTTTTCATCATATAAAATTAAATATGTCTCCTTAGTTGGTAATCTATCCTTAACGCTGATCCAGTCACTCATCGCTTTTCCTTCGTAAGCTCACATAAAATGAAGTTCCTTTGATTTGGAAATGGCATATCTCATCAAGATCGCATTTTTCCCAGTAAGAAAGAGAAATCAAAGCATGTTCTGTGGCTTTCTTTAAATATTTAGCTTTCTTCTTTTGTTTTCGATATTGGCTGATAAGAAAAAAATATCCCTTAATGTGTTTAATCACTGCTTTTCCTTGGAGGTTGTGGAAGTGGCATCCAGTGAGTCACCCAATTCATTTTTTTATTCATTTCCCCATGCATAAAAAAATCATTTCCAATACGACATCCATGATCTACAGCACCAATATTACAACTACCCGTTAGAACCCATTTAGCCTCATCAGGAAGCCTATCTTTAACACTAATCCATTCACTCATCACTTTTCCTTCCATGCGTAAACACCTCTATATCCCATCCAATTATCATCATAGGTTATCTTCCAGTGAGAAATGGCTTGATTGGTATACTCTCCCCAATTTTTCTTTATTATAGAAAATTCGCTTTCGGTTTCATTATTATCTCCATCCTCAAAAACCCTAACCTCGTAAATTCCATCTTTATCTGGAATTTCCTTTATTGGAACCTTAATAGGGATTGAATGCACTTCTAAATTAGATTGTTCCCAACACAAAAACCATCCCTTCCAGTCGCACTCGCATACCCACTCATCTCTTTTTTTTACTCCACAACAACAATACATACCCATTAATCATCTCTTTTATAATTTATTCCTTATATCTGTAAAAATCCTCAAGTTCTAAATCCCATTCAAGTAAAGAATGACAGGTTGTATTCATGCAAAAAAGTTTTTTACATATAATGCACTCAATTTGGTGTGAGTTTTCAGAAAGGCGCCTGACATAAGAATATTTATGTATGCCAAAAAAATGCTTTAATCGATCAATCATATTTATTTTATTCAAAAACTTTCCTTTAAAGTTGTTATTCTTTTGGAGGATTTGGCAAAGTCATGAAATGAGTAACATCATCCAATTTTCCTGTGCCATTATGAAAATAATATTCTGTATCATCCCAACCATGCTCTTGAACATATTGAATCCATTTTCCATTGGAAACGAGCAAATCCCCACGCGGCACGTTTGATTCAAAACCGCATGTTTCGGGATCAAAATGTGTTTTAACCTTTTTCCATTCCATATTTATTCCTTTAAAGTTGTTACGGTATCGGACATTTCATTCGTTTTTATTAGAAAACTCAGGAGTACCATCTTCAAACCAATATCTCTTAACCATGCAATCTTTTCCTATATGGAAAGTTGGAACCTGTTCGCATAATGTGAAAGACCCAGGTTCAATGCTCTTGCCCTCTTTGTATCTTTGCGCCATATAAGCTTTGCACCAATCATTAATAATTTTATCGTGATTGGATTTGATTTCATTGACTGCTTTCTCAATTGCATCTTCAAAATTCATAATTATTCTTTTGTTTCCTCATCCCATTTCTTCCAGCAACTGACTTTATTGCTAAATTTAAAACCCACTGATGCGTGTCTTATCAATTGCGTCATCTGCTTAGCTACTTCTTGATCTTTTGGGTCATCGGGCACCACTTCAATCTTCGATTCAGGCAGTTCTTTCAGAATCTTCTTAAAAAGGTTCATAAACTTTCCTTTAAAGTTGTTACGGTACCGGACGGTGGCGTTCCAAATTTCTCTTATTTTTTCTATCTTCTATATCTTTTACGAATTCTTTAATGTGCTTCCAATATGCATCGGAACATAAATGGCAGACTTCGATATTTGGATATGCTTCAGATAATAAATAAAGCTTTGGCATTAATGTTGTGCCGCATCTATGGCATGAAGGTGACTTATCTAATAGTTCTCTCCAATTAGCAGGCCAAGGAGAAGGCTCGCATTTACACTCCAAAGCCTGTTCGCCGCAATTTTTGCACTCACCTGGCACAGTTTTCTCTCTCCTGATTTAATTTCTCTACACTTTCACCACAGAAAGGACAATACTTAACTAATAAAGAGGAACCATCTATCCAAATTAAACAAAACCATATTTTGCTATCTATTACTGAAACACATCTTATGGTTGCATCAGGATGATCTACAGCTTTACAATAATGTTTTTTGGGACTGATCTTGTCGCATTCATATTCTTTCATAATTATTCCTCTTAGTGGAAGGGTAATCAAACAGAAAGCCCCTATTTTTCGCGAAATTTCATACATGTCCATGAACATATCCCTGAGCGAGCATATCCTAAATCGAAATGTTGCTGTGAAACTTGATAAATCTGCATGCATTCAAAGCATTTATAATATGTAGGACTAGGCATTGAATTGCTTCTAGGTCTTGTAGAAATTGATAGCATTGATTTCCTAAGATTAATCTTCTTGTAAAAATTTCAAGATAGCTTGAATGAAAAATGCTTGTCTTGTTTGATATGTTTCTTTGCAATATTTATCGATTTTTTCCAAAAGATCTTTTGGTATTCGAATGGTTGTGGTTATGATCTCGGCTACTTCTTCTTCGACTTTTCCTCCCTTATTAATAAAGTTATCAATTTGAGATTTGGGAGCAGGATTTATAATTTTTGCTGCTGGTTTAACTGCCATGAATGAGCATCCTCATATTCTAATTAGATATATCGCTTTGAATTCTTTTTGACATTCAATCTATATCAAGATGATATATTTTAGCTATCATTTTGATATCATTTAGCTATCATTTTGATATATAAATTCATAGATATTTTTGATTTCAGAAATTGCTTTTTTATCTTGTACTTTTCCTTCAGTGATGCCTAATCCATTTGTAGCAGCATTTGCAAAAGCTTTTCTTTGACATATGATATAAGGGATGCATGAAATTTCCGGACATTCTCTTAAGATTTCAATGGCTTCTACATTATCATTTCCAGAGATATCACCTCGGTTGATAAAAGCAAATGATTGAATTTTTTCATTAATTGATCTTACTTCAGATATCAAATTCACAACACTTGCTAATGTCCAGATATCTAATGATCGGGGTTGGAAAGGGATCAAGAAAATATCGGCTATTGTTAATGCAGATCTTTGAGAAGTCGTATCTCTACCCCCAACATCAACAATAATGTCATCATAGTCTGAGGACATCTTTAATATTTGGTTTCTAACAGCTGTTCCTGAAAGTTGAACAGTAGTCCAAGGAGTTTTTGTTCCTTGAAATTCTCTTTGTTGTGACCAGCTAGAAGCGGACTTTTGTTCATCTGCATCAACTAATAAAACCTTTTTTTTAATAGACCTCATGACCGTAAGATTTGTGGCTATTGTAGTTTTTCCACTGCCACCTTTGATTCCGCCGATAACTACAATCATAAATATATCTCCTGTATGTCATTTTGATATCATTTAGCTATCATTTAGCTATCTTTTAGGTAGGGGAAATACGTCAAAATGATGTAGTAGATATAGCTATATGCTATAAATCAAGCAATAGATTTTTTGCTGAATAAAGCTTTTCCATTTGTTTTTCGAAATGAGCTGCTTGTTTTATATCCGCATAGATTGATTTAATTTTTTCGTCTGGAAGATCATCTGGCTCATTACGCTCTAGAGCTTCACGGTTGTTTTTATATTGATCTATGGACCATAAAACATATTCATGCTCCGTCACATTTCCCTTTTTATATTGATCCCACATCTCACTTGGAGGCAATAACCAGCATATTTCTAGGATATCTGTCTTTGATTGTGCTCTGAATAAATATGAATTTGATTGAGCCTTAGGTTTAGTTAACCTTGGCTGCCATAGCATTCTCTTGCTTAAACCATCATCACTAGTCCTTGGGTGGGCAAAAATGTAAACATAAGGAGATCTATCTTGCATAGCTAATGAAAGAGGATTTACTTTTAAACAATCATTGGCACCTTTAGCAATACTTGCAGATTGATCGGCTATAAGATGCTCTAATCTATCATGAGTTTCAAGTCTATTTATCTTCATTTCTTCTCCATTTCTTGCCTTATAATGTCTATTTTAGTTTAATATGTTCAAAATTCTTTTATAACCAAAGGACACTATGACAGCTCCTACACAAGAAAATCAAGCACAAGAAAATAAAGTATCAGATAAAGAGTTAAATTTTCGTAAACAAGAGGCCATGTATCAAAGGCAATTAGCAGAAAAAGAGGCTCAGCTTGCCGAAGCTCTCAAATTGGCTCAACAACAAAAGCAGGTTCAAAAAGACGATGAAGATGATGATAACGAACCTTATGTTGACCATAAAAAGCTTAATAAAACACTAAATAAATTCGGGCAAAATACTCAAAGCGAAATTCAAAAAGCTATGCAAATGGCTAAAGAATCCGCAAAAGAAGAGTTAAAAAAAGAAATGTGGTTAGAGAATAACCCTGATTTCTATGATATATTGCAACATGCGGAAAGATTTGCTCAAAGAGCTCCTAAATTAGCTGAATCAATTTTAAGAATGCCTGAAGGGTTTGAAAGACAAAAATTAGTCTATCAAAATATCAAAGAACTTGGAATTGATAAACCCGAGCAAAAAGCTCCTTCAATTCAAGAAAAAATCGATGCAAATAAAAAAGGGCCATATTATCAGCCATCAGGCATCGGTACTGCTCCTTATACGCAATCAAGTGATTATAGTGATGCAGGTCAAAAACAGGCATATGATAAAATGCAACAGCTTAAGAAAAGATTGAGGTTAGGATGATTATTCAAGCATTTGGGAAAAATATTATAGTTAATCCTATTTATGAAGAAAAAAAAGCCGGTACTTTAATTCGCCCAGATGAACAACCGATATATCATGAAGTTTTATCCGTTGGTGATGAGGTAAAGAATGTGAAAATAGGAGATAAACTCATTTTAAATTCTTACGGAGTCCAAGGGAAAAACTTTAAAGAAAAAAAATATTTCTTCACCTTAGTAGAGCATATACATGCTCATTTGACAGAATAAAGTTATATAAAGACACAAAATATGAAAGAAATAGAAAAAATGGAAAGGGTTGCTAGAATAAAAGCTCGAGAAGATCTTAGAAATGAGAGCGGTTATTATCTTTATGCACCTTCAAAAAATAATCTGCTTGAATCCAGCAAGAGAAAAGAATTTTTTTTATCAAAACCAGATGAAAAAGACTTAGTTCCTCTTACCGACGAAAAATTTGAAGAAGATATGAAAAAATTAATTAAATATAACGAATTAAAAAAACATTGACATATTTTTGTGTCAAAATGTTATATTGAAACTTCCGCTAGCCTTGCGTTACAGGCATTCGCGTAGAGGAATTCGCACCCTCACCAGATATGATAGAAAACGGACGTAATAGGCTGCGTCGTCCACCGATCTACATGTCATCATAACATTTAAACCAATAGGTTTTTATGTCGATCACGACCACAGGTAATCTGGGGCCGATGATTCTGCAATCACTAGCACCTGCTATGCTATATGTACCTACTCCAACGATGAATTATATCACCGTGTGCGATAAGGTTTCTATGCCAGCAAATGGTGGAACTACTTGCAGATTCATGCGCCCAAGAGCTTTGACCCCACCAACAGTACAGTTGGGGAACAGCGGTATAGATCCGCCAGCTCAAGTGCCACAACGCGACATCATTGATGCGCAAATGGCTTTTTTCGGTCTAGGGCCGAATAAGTTGATTATCTAAAGACTGGCTGCATAATCAACGAGCAGGTTTTTGTGAAATGGCCTGCTTTAAACCAACGGTAAATATCATGGAACACCTAAAAGCCGAAAGGCTCATGGCAACCAGAGGCAAGTGTTAATTAATGATTTCTTGTATGAAGAAGTTTGAGTTCATCCATCAATGTTTGACGAAGTTCCAAAATTCCTTTTGGGAGATTTTGAACATGCTGTCGACCTTTGATGTTTTGAGCATCATTAAAAGTCTTTCTGATTTCTATCATGATTTCAGCTTGTCTTTTCTTTATAACAAGATGAGGAAGAATGAGCTCACAAATATGCAACATTCGATTGCTAGTTGCTTGCCAACGATAAACTTTTTTACGGCTATTTTTTGCCATTTGTTTAGGAGTGTATTCTCTAAATCCTCCTCCAAATGTATTAAAAAGCCATTCCATAAGAGATTTATCTGTAGTGGCAACAGCAATAAGAGTTTGAAAATGTTTATCTCCATTCTTTCTGTTTCCGCTGTAATTTCCGATGTAGAACGTTCCTTCTCCATCCATAATTCCAGCCATGTATGCGGATTGAGCAACCGTGTATTCTTTTTTTATATAATCAGAGCGCTTAGACATATAAATTCCTTTATAGATGTTAGTACGCTCATTTATAACAAAAAAGAGATTAAATGTACAGCCGCAGAGACTAACCCCGATGGCATCAGAAATGATGAAGTGATAGTCCGTGCTTCATGGAAACATGAAGAAGTAGACAGAAATGATCTACTCGCCGCTTGATGCGGTCAATACGATTAAATCGTAAGTAACAGAGAATCAGTATTTTACAAGATCAAGAAGGCGTACTCGCATGGGTATCCGAAAGATTGGCTGTTGCAATGAGACAGGCAGAAGATTTGATCCTTCGCGACTACATAGTCTCTGCTGCTTCGCAATTGAATGCAGGCGGGGGCTCAAATGGATTTAACCCAACTAATTTGGGTATCTCTGATTTTAGCCTAGTAGCTACTACACTCGATACCAACAATGCCTACAAATTTATGTCTGGCATCGAAGGTATGGACAGATTCGGAACTGGACCCGTAAGAAGCGCATATTTTATGCTATCTTCTACAGAGCTCCAATCTGATTTCGATTCTTTGGTTGGTTCTGGATTTTTAAGCCAATGGAACTACCCTAAACTATGTGGGGTATTAAAATCTTCTCTGATTGACTTGGAAGCCCGATGGGGTGACAAGGCGCAAGCGAAAGCAGCGTGAACGACTAAGTGAGAAGACCACGAAAGTGGATGCGATAGTCTGAACATGACGTATACAATGAAGGTCATGAGAAGAATCCGAAGAGGTTCTTCCCCCGAAAGGGAGTAACAAATTGACAAATGCTTCTGCTCTGCCAGCTGAGTATGGATCGGTATACAATATTCGTATATTGACAAGCTCTGAAGCACCAGTAGCTAGAAATGCCGCTACGAATAATTTGGGTGTAACTAACGATGTTTATTACAACACCGTTTTAGGTAAACAAGCACTTACACACATAAATCAAGATGGATTTTCCATGAACTTGATTTATCGTGATCCATATTATTCTGGAATGCTAGCGCAAAACGCAACTTTGGCGGTTAAATTCGCCCAAGCTCAAGCGATTACGCAAGATACAGCGATTAGAAACCTATTAAGCACACGCTTAAGCAACTTGGGAGTATAATTATGGCTGAATATTCTAGAATAGCAAGAGGTAAATTTACATCTACAGGTGGAGCGCAAATCGTTAATTTGCCTTTCCAACCTGATTATGTAAGAATTTTGAACTATACCGTTGCCAATTCAGCTGCAACTTCTCAAAACGTAGCTGCTGCCGAATGGGATGCGTATATGGGTCAAGGATTTGCTGTCCAGCAAGGTTATAACGCAACTCCTGCATTGATTTATGATACTGTTACTGCAAATGGTATCAGCACATTTTCAGCAGGACAATTGCTCCAATTTGGACCAACGCTCGCAATTAGTGGTATTACTAAGGCAAGTCCTGCTGTCGTTACAACAACTACAAACCATGGTTTAACTAGTGGTGATGTAGTTGTTTTCCAAGGTTTGTTTCAGTCATCTACAACCGGTATGCCTCAAATTGCAGGTATTCCGTTTACTGTGACTGTGACAGGAGCTACAACCTTTACAATTCCTTGGAATACTAACCAGTCTAATTATACTGCATTATCAGGATCTCCTTCAGGAGCTACAGTAAAAAAGGTTTTATATCCTTATCTGTATTTTCCAGGACAAACTTTTATCAGTGCTATTACAACTGGTACAACAACAACAATTGATACAACAGATGCTCATAACTTTGTCGTAGGACAAGAAGTGGCATTCCGTATTCCATCACAATGGGGTACTGTTCAGTTGAATTCATTACCAAATATTCCAATTCCTGGATCTCCGATCTATGGATATGTGATTGCGGTAACGGATTACAATACAGTTGTAGTTAATATTGATTCTAGTGCTTACACAGCATTCAATAGCAACCAAACCGTGGCGAGTGTCCCTGGACTCTCATATCCACAAATCGTTGCTGTTGGTGATGTAAACACTGGAGGCGTGGCTATTTCAAGTGGATCAGTATTGTATCCTCCTCCACAATTTTCACCAATTGGTACAACTCTTGTGAATACAATTAACGGACCAGCGATTAAAGGCGCATTCGTTAACAATACCTCACAAGGTTTTATTGTTGGTATTGGATCGGGAACAGTATTGACTACTTCAGTTTTAGTTGGTGCTGCAGGCAACGTTATAATTTGGGAAGCTAAGCTTCACGATTATAGTTCGCCTTAATATTTGAATAATATAAGGGTGGGGATGAATTGTCCCTACCCTTTTTTGGAGAGCATATGACCTCAGTTGGAACAGTTGTATCTTTTCCCATACCGCTTTATGCGAATTTTCCTATTGATGCTAATTTTTATCAGCCGAGTCGTTTTGTTATCTCAAATATAGTCCTTGGAGAAACGACTACTGTAACAACAAGTGTAGATCACAATTATGTTGTCGGCCAAAAAATAAGATTATTAATTCCCGCTAAGTTTGGATCATACCAATTGAATGAAACTCAAGGGGATGTTTTATCTATTCCTTCAAGCACGCAAGTTGAAGTTTCGATCAATTCTCTTAGAAATGTCGATGCGTTTATTTCATCTACAGCAACGACAGCATCACCTCAAATTCTTGCAATAGGAGACATAAATTCAGGAATAATTAGCAGTTCTGGTACTATATTGCCAAGTACGAACATACCAGGTGCTTTTATAAACATATCACCACAATAGGAAAAATATGACAGAAAAAAAAACAAGAGTTAACTCTGAGTCGCAAAAGCAGTTACAAGAAGCCGAAAAGCAATTTGAAGCTTTTGACCAGAACATAAAAGATATGACAATGGATCGCATGAATGCAGCTCCAAAACAGGAAATAGAACCACAAACTAAGCTTTCTCAGGCAGAAATTGAAAAAAAGAACGACATTTATTTAAAACCTTTTAGATCTATTGGTTCTAAGGAAAAGTTCAATGAAGATTATCGAAATCAATATAATTATGACAAAGAATATGTCCAGTTTATTGCAGAGAATAAAGAAATTATTGGAGAATCTCTCGACGTTTGGACAAAACCTTATGCCGGAATGCCCGCAGAATGGTGGAAAGTTCCTGTCAATAAACCAATTTGGGGACCAAGATATTTAGCTGAACAAATCAAATCTAAATTCTACCATCGCTTAGTGATGCAGCAAAACGTTTCTACAGGTGCAGATGGAATGGGACAATATTACGGTTCAATGGCTGTAGATACAACAGTCCAAAGATTGGATGCCATTCCTGTAAGTACGAGAAAATCAATTTTTATGGGAGCTAAGAGTTTTTAATGAATTTTGAAAAAGATATGACTCCTGATGAATTACAAAAATGGTGTGATTCACATCCAGATTATCCTGCATATAAAGAGGAAGTAAAAAATAGATTCAAGGAACTTGGTTTGAATTATGAAGAAGAATCGAAAAAGGCACATAATTTTTTAAAAAATTTATTAGGTGAAAATTAAATGAACCTGCTTAGCGACATTATTACATACATAAGAAGGATCATAAAAGCTCCTTCGAATGCCCAAATCACAGATAATCTTCTCATTGATTATATCAATCGATTTTGGCTAATGGATGTCGATGCTCGCATACAATTATTTGATTTAAAGACTAAATATCAATTTCAAACCACACCTGGCGTGGATCAATACAACATGCCTTTATATGATGTTCAGATTCAGCCAGGGAATCAACCCATTGGAATGTTTCCTGTCTATCAAGGTTTTTTAGGGCCAGCTTATATTAATGGCGTCCCTATTTCCTTTTCGACACAGAAAAATTCATTCTTCAATGTATGGCCTAATGTTGTGCAGAATTTGCAAGCTGTTGCTGTAGGCGATGGTACAACAACGGCATTTTCTTTTAATTTACCAATTCTTGGAAATACAACACCTGTTAATCCACCTGTTCAGGGCATTTTGAGAGGGCATGTAGATATCACAGGGATAATTGCTACTGGGAACAATGTTGATCCGCCAATAGTCACTACATTAAATACAAATATACCAACAACAAGTACCTATCCTGCTTTTTATATTACTTCTACAGATGCGACAGGAGCCAATATAATTGTAGCCGATAGTGGTCAGTTTTTGACTGGAAATGTCAATTATGGCCTTTTAATGGCTCCAGGGAATGCTCCTTTTGGGAATACTGCATTAGGATCGGGAATATATAGCACCACGGCAAATACGGTAAATTATTTAACTGGCCAAGTTAATGTCATATTTCCAGTTCCTCCTGCCAACGGAGTTAACATTAATGTGCAATGTTATTATTTCCAAACGGGTCTTCCAAGGGCAGTTCTTTATTATAACAATACATTAACTCTCAGAGCACCACCAGCGCAGCAATATTTAGTGGAATTAGATGCCTAT
>Ga0105237_10003647_pt1 | contig 18154 bp, 12 predicted proteins | sample KBSC24metaG_FD_81520 | JGI IMG/M metagenome (GOLD analysis project Ga0105237, IMG submission 81520) | Corn rhizosphere microbial communities from Kellogg Biological Station, Michigan, USA - KBS C2-4 metaG | ecosystem: Host-associated > Plants > Roots > Rhizosphere > Soil | place: Michigan, USA... | reverse complement strand
CTCAAAACACCTGCTCAAACTGGTTCACAGCGTCTTTGCTTTCCAGTATCGAATGTCCCATCAGGAATTCATCTACTTTTCGGGCGCATTCGCGGCCCTCGGAGATGGCCCAAACCACCAGTGACTGACCGCGACGCATATCGCCGGCGGCAAATACTTTGCTTACGTTGGTACGGTAGGCGCCTTCTTTGGCTTTCACATTCTTGCGGTCATCCAATTGAACATTCAGGCTTTTTAGCATGCCTTCATGCTGCGGATGTAAAAATCCCATCGCCAGGAAAATACGCTGACATTCGATCTCGCGCTCAGAACCTTCCACCTCGTTAAACTTGATCGGCCTGTTCATTACATCCAGCTCCCAGCTTACGTCAGTTACCCTGATCGCTCTCAGGTTGCCATTTTCGTCGCCTAAAAACTCTTTAGTATTGATGCCCCAGTAACGGTCGCAACCTTCTTCATGGCTGCTGGTTGTTTTCAGCACCATTGGATAAGTAGGCCAAGGCATATGTTGTGTGCGCGCCTGGGGTGGCTGCATCATCACTTCAAATTGCTTGATAGATTTCGCACCCTGGCGGTTTGATGTACCTACACAATCCGACCCAGTATCACCCCCACCTATCACGATCACATCTTTCCCGGTTGCCAATATATCTTCGGCGTCGAAGCCGATATTGCTTACACGCTTGTTCTGTTGTTTTAAAAAGTCCATCGCGAAATGGATGCCTTTAAAATCCCTGCCCGGGATAGGCAAATTACGCGGAATGGTTGAACCTCCTGCCAGGATAACTGCGTCGTTGGAACGTGTCAGGTCATCCGCCTGGATATCCTTACCTACTTCTACATTACATTTGAATACCACGCCATCTTCTTCCATGATCTGCACGCGGCGCTCTACCACCCATTTTTCCAGTTTGAAATCGGGTATGCCGTAACGCAGCAAACCTCCTGGTTTATCATCGCGCTCATAAACCGTAACCGCATGGCCTGCTTTAGCTAACTGTGCGGCTGCAGCTAATCCTGCCGGGCCAGAGCCAACCACAGCAACCTTCTTGCCTGTTTTGATCAACGGAGCAGTAGGCTTAACTAAATTCTTTTCGTACGCTATTTCAATGATATGCTTTTCTATTTCTTCGATAGCTACCGGCGGCTTGTTGATACCTAACACGCAGGCGGCTTCGCAAGGTGCAGGGCATATCCTGCCGGTAAATTCAGGGAAGTTGTTGGTTGAAGAAAGTATCTGGTAAGCTTCTTCCCAGTTTTTACGGTAAACGGCATCGTTAAATTCCGGTATGATATTGCCCAGCGGGCAGCCTGAATGACAGAACGGTATACCGCAATTCATACACCGGGCAGATTGCTCGTTCAGCTTCTCTTCGGGGTAAAGGCTTTCAAACTCGTTATAATTCTTTACGCGTTCAGCCGGTGCTACTTTATCGGGAAGTTCCCTGTTAAACTCTTTAAATCCTGTTGCTTTTCCCATAAAATATTAGCTGATCGTTTGATATTCTGCCTTCTGTATAACTTTCTTGTATTCTTTCGGAAACACTTTTATAAATTTCATCGAAGCCTCGTTCCAGTTCTTCAACAGGTCTTTGGCCACTTTACTATTGGTAAGGCTCACGTGCTTTTTAAGCAAGGCGATGATATGTTCCGAATCCTGCTCAGTCAATGGATCAAGGTCGACCATCTCCTTATTGCAGTTTTCGGCAAATGTATTGTCCGGGTTATATACCCAGGCGATACCACCGCTCATCCCTGCCGCAAAGTTGCGCCCGGTATTTCCTAATATTAATGCACGTCCACCGGTCATATACTCACAACCATGATCGCCTATCCCCTCCACAACAGCGGTAGCGCCCGAGTTACGAACAGCGAACCGCTCACCGGCCATACCGCGGATGAATACTTCACCGGATGTGGCGCCATACATGGCTACGTTACCGATGATAATATTATCTTCCGGTGTAAAGGTCGCCTGGGCTGATGGATAGATGGCTAATTGCGCTCCTGATAAACCCTTACCTACATAGTCATTGGCTTCGCCTTCCAGTTCAAAGGAAATTCCCTTGGCCGTAAACGCGCCGAAACTTTGCCCGGCTGAGCCTTTGAATTTGTAATTGATGGTATTATCCGGCAACCCGGCTGAGCCGTATTTCTTCGATATTTCGTTTGATAATAAAGTACCGATAGTTCGGTCGGTATTTTTTACATCGAATGATGCAAAAACCGGGGTCTTATCTTCCAATGCCGCTTTGGCATTTTCCAATAACGTCCAGTCCAAAATAGCATCCATACCATGATCCTGACTTTCGCTATTGTACAACGTCATGCCTTTTGTATTGGTGACCGGGTGCAGAATACCTGACAGGTCGATATGCTTAACTTTCCAGTTAGTCAAACCTTCCTTTACTTTCAGGAACTGAACCCTGCCTACCATCTCGTTAATGGTGCGGAAACCAAGCTCGGCCATGATCTCGCGCATCTCTTCAGCCATAAAGCGGAAAAGATTAACGATATGCTCCGGCTTACCGGTGAATAATTTTCTTAATTCCGGGTCTTGCGTGGCTACACCAACCGGGCAGGTGTTGAGATGGCATTTACGCATCATGATACAACCACCGGCCACTAAAGCCGCTGTTGCTACACCCCACTCTTCGGCGCCCATTAAACAGGCAATAGCCAAATCACGACCGGTTTTTAACTGACCGTCGGCCTGCAATACTACACGGCTGCGCAGTTTGTTGCGAACCAATGTCTGATGAGCTTCAGCTAAACCTAATTCCCATGGCAAACCAGCGTGTTTGATCGAACTAATTGGCGAAGCGCCTGTGCCCCCATCATATCCGGCAATCAGGATCACGTCAGCATGTGCTTTGGCAACTCCCGCTGCTATGGTGCCCACTCCTGCTTTTGAAACCAGCTTTACGTTGATACGTGCCGCACGGTTAGCATTTTTAAGGTCGAATATTAATTGGGCAAGATCTTCTATTGAATAAATATCATGGTGTGGCGGCGGTGATATCAAACCAACACCCGGCGTAGAGTGACGTACCTTAGCGATCCACTCATCCACCTTATCGCCAGGTAATTGTCCGCCTTCACCCGGCTTTGCGCCCTGGGCCATTTTGATCTGCAGTTCGTCCGCGTTGGTCAGGTAGTTTGAAGTCACCCCAAAACGGGCTGAAGCCACTTGTTTGATCGCCGAACGCATGGAATCACCATTTGGTAATTTCTCGTAACGCAATTCGTCCTCGCCACCTTCGCCGGTATTGCTCTTGCCGCCGATGCGGTTCATGGCAATTGCCAACGTGCTGTGTGCCTCGTGAGAAATGGAGCCGAATGACATAGCACCAGTCGCAAAACGTTTCATGATGCTTTCCGCAGGTTCCACTTCATCTAAGGTGACAGACTCGCGGTGATGGGCAAAATCCAGCATGCCACGGATGGTATAATGCTTTTCGCCCTGCTCGTTGATGAACTTCGCGTAAGTTTTGTAAACCGAGTAATCATTGCTGCGGGTAGCATGCTGCAAATGGTGTACCGTTTGCGGGTTAAACAAATGCTCCTCTCCCCTGCGTTTCCATTGGTAAATACCTCCTTCGGGCAGTAACAAGTTTTCTGATTTAGTGTTGCCAAAACCGATGCGATGTTTGCAAAGTGATTCGCGGGCTATTTCGTCCAAACCTAAACCACCAATACGGGTTACCGCGCCGACAAAATAACGATCGACCACTGTTTTGTTTAAGCCGAGTATCTCAAATATCTGCGACCCATGATAAGATTGCAGGGTGGAGATACCCATTTTGGAGAATATCTTCAATAAACCATCATTAACTGCTTTTACATAGTTATTGATCAGTTTTTTGGTATCATAACCGGTTTCGAGGCTGCCATTATTTTTAACCGTATGTATGGTAGATAGCGCCAAGTATGGGTTGATCGCGGTGGCTCCAAATGCCAACAGTGTTGCAAAGTGATGTACTTCCCAGGCGTCACCGGCCTCAATAACCAGACCTACTGCACCACGACGGCCTTTTTTCACCAGGTGATGGTGAACGGCTGATACTGCCAATAAAGACGGTATCGGCGCGTGCTCTGAATCGATGGCACGGTCGGACAGGATCAATACTTCAAAGCCTTCGTCCACAGCGTCTTCCGCGTAGCGGCAAAGCCTGGCGATACCTTTTTCCATTGAGCCTGGCATGCCATCGGCCACGAAATAAGTTTGCAGTGTTTTAGCGTGGAACAGGCCGGTATCGATACTTCTTAGTTTCTCGAGGTGATGGTCTTTCAGGATAGGGTGTTTCAGCATTACGCAATGGCAATGCATTTTATCCTCATCCAGCAGGTTACCGTTATTACCTATAAAGGTAGCCAGGCTCATCACCAAACGCTCGCGTATCGGGTCGATAGGCGGGTTGGTAACCTGGGCAAAATATTGTTTAAAGTAGCTTGATAAATGTTGCGGCTTATCGGATAAGATGGCCAAAGGCACATCGGTACCCATTGAACCTATCGGCTCCTTGCCATCAACCGCCATTACCTTAATAATGGTATCGATATCCTCCCGGGTGTAACCAAACACCTGCTGATATTTAAAAACGGCGGCCGGCGACAATGGCGCGAATGCCAAACGCGGCTCGGCAAGGTCATCCAATTTTATCTTGTAGTTCTCCAGCCAGCGGTCATAAGGCTGCTGAGATGCTACCTGCTTTTTAATTTCTTCGTCGGTGATGATCTTACCTTTTACCGTATCGATCAACAGCATTTTACCCGGCTGTAAGCGGCCTTTACGGATAACTGTTTTTTCATCTATCGTCAATACACCGGCTTCAGAAGCGGCGATAACACGGCCATCATTGGTCACCACAAAGCGTAACGGACGCAAGCCATTTCTATCAAGCAAGGCGCCAACCAGTTTACCATCTGTAAATGTGATTGCTGCAGGACCATCCCATGGCTCCATCAAGGTAGCATGGTATTCGTAGAATGCCTTTTTAACCGGGTCCATCTGCTCGTTGCCATCCCATGCCTCGGGTACCAGCATCATCATTACATGTGGTAGCGAGCGGCCGGAATGCAGCAATATCTCAATGATATTATCTAAACAAGCGGAGTCGGATTGGTTGTTGTCAATCACCGGCAGCAACATTTCCATTTCTTCGCTGGTAAAATAGGACGAAGCGAATGATTTCACACCCGAATAAAACCAGTTGAGGTTACCTGTTAAGGTATTGATCTCACCATTATGGGCGATCAACCTGAATGGCTGTGCCAGTTTCCATGACGGGAAAGTATTGGTAGAGAACCGTGAGTGGATCATGGCCAGGCCTGATGCCATTCTTGGATCAGAAAGGTCGGCAAAATACTTACGCAATTGGTAAGTGGTCAGCTGGCCTTTATAAATTATTGTCTTACAAGAAAGCGAAGTGAAATAAAAGTGTTCACCTGCACCGGGTATGGTTTCGGTGATGGTTTTATTGATGTATCTCCTTAATATATATAGCTTACGTTCAAAGTCATCGGCATTGGTAATGTGGTGCGGCCTTAGAATAAATAACTGCTCCACATCGGGTTCAGCCTGGCGGGCGGTTTCGCCAATTACAGATGAATCAACCACCAATTTACGGTAACCTAATTTGTGCAGGCCTATTTTTTCAATGGCGTTTGTGATCACCATGCGGCAAGCTTTTTTCAAAGAAGGGTCTTTCGGAAGAAAGATCATACCTACACCATACTCGCCCGGTTCAGGTAAACTGATCTCCAGGTTGGAGCATTCTTCCATCAAAAATTCGTGGGGTAATTGTATCAAAATACCTGCGCCATCGCCGGTTTCAGGATCACAGCCGCAAGCGCCGCGATGTTCCATATTTTCCAGCATGGTAAGGGCATCATCTATAATCTGGTTGGTTTTATGACCATTAATATTGGCTATAAAACCCGTTCCGCAGGAGTCGTGTTCAAATTCAGGCCGGTAAAGGCCCTGTCGTGAGCTGTCATTCTGATCCATCGTGAGTACGCACGGTTTATAAATGCACGTATTTACGAAATTACTAATAAAATATCTTTTTTGTAATATAGTTAGTAATTTTTCGGATTATGCTAAAAAATAATAGTAATATTTTATTGAATTTATTAAACTGTTAATAAATCATCCTTTCTGATAACAATTTAATAATGCGAAATGTATAATTTATGTTAGCATAGTAATGAAAAGAAAGGCTGCCTGAATAGTATCTATGGGGATTTGAGGGATCTGCAAGTTAGGGCTTATATTTTTAAAGGAGTTTCGGGCCAAACTTCATCTGTGATCCTTTTATAAATGGACTATACGTTATGCAATGTTCATGAAGAATGTCCCAGCATATTTATTCAGCAAATTATTTACTGTTGAAACGCTTGATCAGGATAATGATTATATTTGTTTTGCAACCGAATATCACCTGAACTGTCACCTTTTTCAACATATGTCTATACATACCGTTAGTAAGATTATTGGTCAATATGAAATCTCCCAGGGTTTTAAGGAAAATGATCTGAGATCATTGATAAATGATTCCAATATTTCCTGGATCCAGTTATCTTCACCACTTACCGAAAAAGAAATTGATACTTTAGAAAATGTCGTTTTTTCCCAACGGTCAGATATAACTTTAAGGATTTACGGCCATTATAAGGATGAATGTAACTTAAGCTTCCTTCGGCGGTTGCCATCTTTGAGAAAGGTCACTGTAGATTGTCTGATGAATGCGAAAGGAATTGAAGTTGTAACAGAGCTTAATAATCTTGAAACTTTAGGGGTTGGTATATTTGACTTAGACAACTTCGATTTTTTGAATGAAATTAATCCTAATTTAAAACAGCTCCACTTGCATCAAACCAAGTCAAAAAAGCCAAGTATTGGAGCAATTGCCCGGTTTGCTCAACTTGAAGAGTTATATCTTGAGGCACAATCGAAGGGTATAGAATCTATTAATAGCTTAAAGAAATTGCAAGCAGTTACTTTACGATCTATTTCAACTCCGAATGTTGATTATCTAAAGGGATTAGAACAATTGTGGTCAGTAGATATAAAGTTGGGAGGCATCAGAGATTTTAATTCACTAAAATCACTCCAGAGCTTGAAATATTTAGAATTATGGCAAGTTAGAGAATTGTCAGACATATCATTCATTTCAGACCTTACATCCTTGCAAAACTTGTTTATTCAATCGCTTGCTAATGTTGAAGAGTTACCCAGCTTAGAGAAACTATATAAACTCAAACGTATCTATCTTGAAAATTTAAAAGGATTGAAAAAATTGGACGCGTTGAGAACTGCCCCTTCTTTAACAGAATTCATATATGTGCTGGCTCAAAGTCAAGAGCCGGAAAACCTTTTACCAGCCTTGGAAAATAAGAATGTTGAAAGCGTTTTTTGCATGTTTGGCAGTAGCAAGAAAAACAATCGTTTTAAAGAACTATCAGACAAATTTGGCAAAAGCCAGTACAAACATCATAAGTTTTTATATCAATAATTTATCGAAATAAATCGACTTTAATAACAATTTCACAATCGACTAATTGATTTTATTATGCCCGCATAGCAAATATCTATTTTCCGGGCGCGGCCCAAAATAAAGCAGGATTATTGGTATTATAATTAACAAAAGTAACCTGGTTATCCTTATTGGTATAGTCGGTTCTATCCGGCTTTTGCTTAAAATAATCCAGCGGCAGCAGATCCACATAAGTCAGTTTTTTGCCCGCCACGCGGGTTTCCGTATCATATTCACTGCTTACGCTGCATTCCAACTTGTACAGGTTTTTCGCCATATAATAATACAGGTAGTATTCTTTAGTTTCGGAGGCTTTATGGTTCCAGTTGGCATCAGGATTTAGGATCAGCGTTTTATCACTTGTCAGCCTTTCCCTTACTTCTTCCAATCCCAGGAGCTGTCCTTTTTCATCCATTACATAAGCGCAAAATGTTGGATCGATCCAAATCCATTTTTTAAGCGAGTTGATATACACCATATTGATCACATGGCAGTCGTTATCTACATGCAGGCTATCTTTAGGCAAACAAGTCACAAATCTTGACTTGATGCCCATGGACAGATAACATTCATTCAGCACAGTGGCCAGTCCGCGGCAATTCAGACCCCGGTTTTCACGCTTGCATTCGTTGATCATGCTCATCGCATTTTTCACAACCGGATTATCATGGTTACCATCATGCGGAACCAGGTTATGTATCCAATACATCAGGTTGATCACCTTTGATACTTCATTTCCATTACCTGCAACGGAATCCAATTTAAATGTTTTGCGCAGGATAACCAGGTTCGGTTCGGTAGCCGATTGGTAAGTGAATGTTGGGATGGGGCGGTTATCCGCAGGATTATAAGATTTCGCCTTCTTTATAATATACATATAATCACCCACCTCGCGCAGCGGCAGTACAAGCTTGATAAATGCAGGATCTTTCCTGATATTATCCAGGTCGGAATCTTCCTTCATATGACTGTAATTGATATATCCCGCTTTTATGGCTTTATCTAAATAATCGATAGCCTGGGTTTTATTCCCCAGTAAAGAATAAGTGCAGCTGTAATTATAATAACCGTCGATAAGATATGTGGCATACAGTTTCTGGTCGGCCGCGCTAAGCTGGCTATACTTGTTTTTAAACTCATCCAGCAATTGCCCATAAGTCTTCGGGTCCCTTTTCTCATAAGCATCATTCATCAATTTACTTTGATTATTGGCGAAGGTTTCGAATTCCTTATTTTCAGCAAAGGCACGAAAAACGATAATACAATTAAGGACCAATAAAAAGGTGAGTGCTTTCAATTTCATACGATATGGATTAGTGATGCTAAAATGACGAAAAATATAATAATTACGTTGCACGGCATGTAAAATTTTTGTTGGAGCAGTAGTTTTTCAGAATTGTTACCTTTGCGCCAATGACTACTATATCTGCCAAAAATAAAGCTGTCTTTTTAGATCGTGATGGGGTGCTCAACCAGGAAATGGGCGATTACGTTTGCCGCCTCGAAGATTTCCATGTACTGGAGCAAAACATTGAGCCTTTAAAGACATTGCAAGATAAAGGCTACCTCCTGATTGTAGCCACCAACCAGGGCGGTTTGGCCAAAGGCTGGTATACCGAAGAAGACCTCGGCAAAATGCATCAGCACCTGAAAAACATTTATGGGCAGCATGGGGTTGAATTCACAGATATATTTTACTGCCCGCATCATCCTGATTTTACGGGCGATTGTGATTGCCGCAAACCAAAACCGGGGTTACTATTAAGAGGAATAGAAAAGTATAACATCGATCCGGCCCAATCCTATTTCATTGGTGACCGCGAGCGCGATGTGGAAGCTGGCACAGCGGCAGGCGTAAAAGGCATATTAATAAATAGCGATCAGCCGATAAGCGATGTGCTGGGGTTGATTGATTGAGGGGTTTTATTGTTGTAGTTCTGTATTGTTTTATTGTTAGATTGTTGTATTGTTGATAGAATTGGGGTGATTGGATATTGCGTGTTGTAACATATTGTTGCAAGGTGTTGCGTTGTGTTGCAAAGTGTTGCTGTTGCAAAATGCAACAGAATGTTATAACATCTATTGGAATTTGGTTGCGGAAGAGGGAGAAAAATCGTCAAAAATGGACGAATTTGGGTTAAATTGATGAAGTGTATGCAACATTTTGATGCATTTTCAGAACAAAAAAGGATCAATAAATATTAAATGAAGCTGACCACATATCTTAAAAATCTTGATTCATTTATAGCCGCAGTCTTAGGTTTTTATGCTATCTATCTTTTTACCAGTTACAGCGGTGTTGGCTTATCTCCTGATTCCATTATGTATGCGAGTACCGCGACTAATATCCAGGCTCATGGGTCGCTGCTTACCTTTAATAAAACACCGCTGGTATTTTTCCCGGTTTTTTACCCGTTTTTTTTAAGCATTATCCAGTTTATATCCAGGGTCGATCCGATCAATGCCGGGGCAACAATCGATCAATTCCTGTTCGCAGCAGTCGTATTTACCAGCGGGTGGATCATGGAAAGGTTTTTATCGCATTCGAGGATATACAAATGGCTCATACTGATCGCCATTATTTTAAGTCCTGCACTGCTTGAGATCTACAGCTTTTTATGGTCTGAGACCTTATTTATATTGGAGACCTTGTTCTTCGTGATCGCCTATTGGAGCTATATGCGTAATCATTCCACCAGGTCGCTCATCATTGTGGCAGTTGTTACAGCTATTGCCTGTATCACCCGTTATGCGGGGGTTACCATTATCGGCGCAGGAGGATTATTGATGCTGCTGGATGATCAGTTGACCATCAAAAAGAAGGTACAACATATCTTAATATATGGCTTCATATCGATCTCACTGCTTGTGGGAAATTTGGTATTGAACCGGCTTTCTACGGGTTTAAGCACCGGTACGCGCGAGCCTTCTATTACACCCTTTATAGACAATCTTCATTATTTCGGTACCGTAATTAACGACTGGGGCAGTTTGGGTAGCCAGGCTGATAATTATGCCGCCTTTATTGCGGCTGTTATATTGTCAGCATTAGTAGGAATTTTGCTATGGAAAGCTTATAAAAAACGCATCAATAGTTATGAGAATATCGTGATCGCTTTTGCGGTAGTGTATGGGCTTTTTATCGTGATATCAGCCAGCATTTCGAGGTACGAACGGATTAACAGCAGGTTGCTATCGCCGATGTTTATCGTGTTGCTAATCTCTTGTACCAGTTGGGTGCCGGATGTTTTGCGTTTGGTTCATAATAAAATTGCTAAGTATTCGCTTTCGGCGATTGCCGTGATCCTAATGCTGGCCTTTGAATACTCAACTTACCAGGTAGACTACCAGCGTTATGATGATGAGAATGATTTCGGTGTGCCCGGATACAGTGATGATAGCTGGAACAAATCGGAATTTGTAGTATACCTTAGAAAGCATCAGAACATGTTCAAGCCGGGTATTCCTATTTATACGGATGCCGATGAGGCTGTGTATTTATTTACAGGGATGTCCTCCACCTTAATACCTCATAAGTTGCAAACAGATAAGGTGCAGAAATTTTATGCAGAGAAGCGCTTTTATATGGTATGGTTTGATAACCTGTACAACTCAGAATTGATCAGTCTGCCGGATATTATGGCGCATAAGAAACTGGTCAAAATTGGCGAGGCAAAGCAAGGTGAGATCTATTATTACGACGAGACTGCGAAATAACCCATCATGAAAAGGAGAAAATTCATACAGAATGCCGGCTTTCTCGGCCTAACTCCTTTAATACCATCCTTAAATTCAGCTGAGTTGGTTCAACCACCTATCAATACTAGAAAAATCTGGTTAAACTATCTTGAAAAATTAGCCGATCCGGTGTTAACCGCACTAGCTTCCGATCAGCTTAAAGCGAAAATGCCGGTTGAAACCAGGAATCCGGAACAGGTTAAGGATAGAGCAAAATATACCCATCTTGAAGCTTTTGGACGCTTGTTATCGGGCATAGCACCATGGCTACAGGCTGATGGTTTAAGTTCAGATGAAAAACGTTTACAGGATAAATATTTCGGACTGTCAATAAAAAGCATCGGTAACGCGGTTGATCCGAAGGCCAAAGATTATATGAACTGGGGTGAAGAAGGTGGTCAGCCCTTGGTCGACGCTTCATTTTTCGCCTATGCATTGATACGCTGCCCAAAGCTATGGCGTGGTTTGGGTTCTCAAACTCAGCAAAAAGTGATTACCTGTTTAAGGAAAACGCACGATTTTAAACCACCCGAAAATAACTGGCTGTTGTTTGCCGCTATGATCGAGGCATTTTTCATCACCGTAAATGAGCCTTTCGATATGGGAAAAATCGAATATGCCATTCGCCGCCACCAGGAATGGTATAAAGGCGATGGCCTATATGGTGACGGTGCAGAATTTCATTGGGATTATTACAACAGCTTTGTGATACATCCATATTTATATGATATTTTAAAGATCGTTGCTGCAAAAGACGCAGCGTTTGAACCCACAAGAAAGCAAGTGCTTGAGCATAATTTACGCTATGCCATTATTCAGGAACGTTTTATAGCTGCAGATGGTTCATATCCGCCTATTGGCCGTTCGATAACTTACCGTACCGGCGCCTTTCATCACCTGGCCAATATGGCCTTGCAGCATCAATTACCAGCGCAGTTAAAACCGGCTCAAGTGCGTGGTGCTTTAACCGCGGTTATTAATAAGGTAACTGCACCAAAAGATATATTTGATAGCAAAGGTTGGCTGCAGATAGGTTTATATGGACATCAGCCATCGCTGGGCGAAAACTATATTTCTACCGGGAGCCTGTATTTGTGCAGTGCCATTTTGCTGCCTTTGGGTTTACCGAAATCAGATCCTTTTTGGAGCTCACCTGATGAGGATTGGACAGCAAAGAAAGAGTGGAATGGTGCAGATATGATGGCTGATCACAGTTTGTAATAACGGCACATAAATTCCGCCAATTCATTATTTCTATAAAATTCCGCTTCATACACTTTGATTTTACAAACAACTCCCTATATTTGCAGCACTTCATCTATAGCATTACTATAGTATTTAAAAAAATGAACAGGTTTAACACACATCATCTCCATCTGCATCATCGCCACCATATGGCGACAAGATAATGTTTGTTTCTACGAGAAATATCAACCCCTGTTTATTTATAATACCCTTAAAAACACTTTGTGAAAACACTTAAAATAGCCATCCAGAAATCTGGCAGGCTCAACGAAAAATCAGTTGAATTATTAAAAAATTGCGGCCTCACTTTCGAGAATTATAAAAGCTCACTCATCTCGCCGGTATCCAATTTCCCTTTAGAAATCCTTTTCCTCCGTGATGACGATATCCCTGAATATGTACAGGACGGCATTGCCGACCTGGGTATTGTGGGTGAAAACGTGATACAGGAAACCGAGGTAGAAGTAAGTTATTTGCAACGTTTGGGTTTTGGCCGGTGCTCGCTTAAGATCGCTGTACCAAACACTAATGACATACAAAGCCTTACTGAGCTAAACGGTAAATCCATCGCCACCACCTACCCGGTTATATTGGGTAAGTTCTTAAAAGAAAAAGGCATTCAATCTGATATACGCACAATATCCGGATCGGTAGAGATCTCTCCCGGTCTTGGTTTAAGCGATGCCATTTGTGATCTGGTATCCACCGGCGGCACGCTTAAAAGCAATGGGCTGAAGCCATTTGCTGATGTAATGTCATCAGAGGCTGTCATGATCGGTCGCTCAGGTAGCGAAAATGAAGAGTTGGTTAAAGAACTGATCCAGCGCATACAATCGGTATTGAGAGCTAAGGAAACCAAATATGTGGTTCTGAATGTACACCGGTATAATTTAACGAAAGTCACCGCTTTACTGCCAGGCGTAAAAAGCCCGTCAGTAGTACCTTTGGCCGAAGAAGATTGGGTGGCCGTACATACGGTAATCCCTGAACGTGATTTTTGGGACAGGATAAGCCAGCTAAAACAAGCGGGGGCACAAGGCATTGTAGTGATGCCGATTGAGAAGATAATACTTTAGCCCCCCGGCCCCCTGAAGGGGGAGCATGGGAGAAGGGTTAAAAAATAAACAACATTATAAAACTCCCCTTTAGGGGGTTTGGGGGCATGAAGACATACAATTATTCAGACTTAAGCAAAAGCGATATCCAAAAACTGGTTCAGCGTAATGTTGACCCGGCGGATGAGATACGCGAGGTTGTGGAAAGCATTATCGCTAATGTTCGCGACAATGGTGATAAGGCTTTATTTAATTATGCCGTTCAATTTGATAAAGTTGAATTAAAGCAACTATTTGTAGAAAAAGACCAAATAGCTGAATTGGCCTCAACCATTTCTGCAGAACAAAAGCAGGCGCTGCAAACCGCTTACGATAACATCTATAAATTCCACAAAACTCAGTTAAAAACTGAAGATAAGGTTGAAACCACGCCCGGTGTAACCTGCTGGCGCGAATTAAGGCCTATCGAAAAGGTTGGCCTGTATATCCCCGGTGGAACGGCCGTTTTACCAAGTACTTTTCTGATGCTGGGCATACCGGCAAGAATAGCAGGTTGTCATGAGATCGTGGTATGCTCACCGCCTCAAAAGGATGGCAAGATCAACGCTTACATCGCTTATGTGGCACAACTCTTAGGCATCGAAAAAATATACCTGACCGGTGGCGCACAGGCTATCGCCGCCATGGCATATGGTACAGCAAGCATCCCAAAAGTGGATAAGGTATTCGGGCCGGGTAACCAGTATGTCACCAAAGCGAAAACCATCATACAATCTACTACCGCGACTGCAATAGACATGCCTGCCGGGCCTTCCGAGGTGCTGGTAATTGCAGACGAAAGCGCAATACCCGAATATGTTGCCGCCGACCTATTGGCGCAAGCAGAGCATGGTGTGGATAGTCAATCTGTTTTGGTTACAACCTCGGCTGAATTTGCAGAAAAAGTACTTGTCGAACTGAATAAACAATTACCTGTTTTGCCACGCGCTGCAATTGCAGGCAAGGCCATTGATAACTCCTATATCGTGACAACGAAAACGCTGGAGGAGGCGATGGACTTCAGCAATCAATATGCGCCGGAGCATTTAATATTCGCGACTGCCAATTGGCAACTGTTGACTGATAAAATTATTAATGCGGGATCGGTATTCCTTGGGAACCTGACACCGGAAAGCGCCGGTGATTATGCTTCAGGGACTAATCATACCTTGCCTACAAGTGCCTATGCACGAGCATACTCAGGGGTTTCGGTTGATTCATTTGTGAAGAAAATCACTTTCCAGCATATCACTGATGAGGGAATAAAAAACATAGGGCCGACGGTAGAGGTTTTGGCAGAGTTGGAAGGGTTGCAGGCTCATAAGAATGCAATAACTGTAAGGAGTAAAAACAATGTTTAATATCAATAAGATACTTAGAGAAAACATCAAAAACCTGACCCCCTACTCTTCCGCAAGGGATGAGTACCAGGGAGAGGCCAGCGTGTTTTTAGATGCGAATGAGAATGCCTTCGGTTCGCCGTTGGAGCAGAATTATAACCGTTACCCTGATCCTTTACAGTACCAGGTCAAGCTACGTTTGGCTGAGATCAAGGGTGTACCGCCACGCAATATATTTTTAGGTAACGGCAGCGATGAGGCCATCGATATTTTATTCAGGAGTTTCTGCAATCCGGGCGTTGATAATGTGATCCTGGTACCTCCTACCTATGGCATGTACGAGGTTTCGGCCAATATCAATGATATTCAGATTAAGCGGGTTCCCTTAACCGAAGAATACCAGCTTAACCTGGAAGGTATTGCTGAAGCCATTGATGAGCATACTAAACTGATATTTATTTGTTCGCCTAACAACCCTACCGGCAACTCGATGAACCGGGACGATGTGGAAACCTTACTGGCCAATTTTAACGGTTTAGTGGTGGTTGATGAAGCTTATATCAACTTCAGCAGGCAAAAAACATTTATACAGGAATTGACGGAATACGCTAATCTGGTGGTGCTGCAAACGCTTTCAAAAGCATGGGGATTGGCAGGTTTGCGGGTAGGCATGGCCTTCGCCAGCGAGGAGATCATTGAGGTAATGAACAAGGTGAAGCCGCCTTATAATGTTAACGAGGCCTCACAGCAACTGGCATTAAAAGCACTACAAAATATAGACCAGGTAAACTCCTGGATAAAAGAGACTTTGATCCAGAGAGATCAATTGGTGCTTGAATTAAAGAACTTCGATTTCGTACTCGATATTTACCCATCGGACGCCAATTTTATCCTGGTAAAAACAACCGACCCGAAAGGCATTTACAAGTTTTTAGTAGAAAAAGGCATCATTATCCGCGACCGGTCAAAGGTGGAGCTTTGTGAAGGTTGTCTTCGCATAACCGTTGGTACTCCTGTTGAAAACCAAACATTATTGCAAACTTTAAAGGATTTTAAATGAGCGCACTACAAAAAATATTATTTGTCGACCGCGACGGTACCCTGATAATGGAAACTGCCGATGAACAGATCGACTCGTTCGCCAAATTGGAGTTTTACCCGGGCGCTTTGACTTATCTACCCAAAATAGCTAAAGAGTTGGATTTCGAACTAGTGATGGTGACCAACCAGGATGGCCTTGGGACAGCTTCTTATCCAGAAGATACTTTTTGGCCCGTCCAAGATTTCGTGGTAAAAACCTTTGAGAATGAGGGCGTAAAGTTTTCACATTTCGCGATAGACAAGACTTACCCAAAAGACAATGCCCCTACCCGTAAACCCGGTACTGGCTTGCTTACACAATATTTGGATACCTATAAGTATGACCTGAAAAACTCTTTTACCATCGGCGACCGAAAGAATGACATATTATTAGCCAAAAACCTGGGTGCAAAAGCCATCTGGCTCAATGATAATTCAAACCTTGGGGGGGCTGAGTTTACCCGGGAACAACAAGACGCTTTAGAGGAAACCATAGCTTTAGAAACCACGGATTGGGGGAAGATATACGAGTTTTTAAAGGTTGGTGAACGTGTTGTGGAACACCGCCGCACAACAAAGGAAACGGATATTTATATCAAGATCAATTTGGATGGAAAGGGCGAAGCCAAAGTATCCACCGGCCTGCATTTTTTCGACCACATGTTAGATCAGATTGCGCGCCATGGGAATATCGACCTTGAAATTGAAGCCAAAGGCGACCTGCATATTGATGAACACCATACGATTGAGGATACAGGGATCGCTTTGGGTGAAGTATTCGCTACCGCATTAGGAAATAAAAGAGGCATTGAGCGTTATGGCTTTTGCCTGCCGATGGATGATTGCCTTGCACAGGCGGCTATTGATTTCGGCGGCCGCAACTGGATAGTTTGGGATGCGGAATTTAAACGCGAAAAGATCGGCGAGATGCCCACGGAAATGTTCTATCATTTCTTTAAATCATTCTCCGACGCGGCGAAATGCAACCTCAATATTAAAGCCGAAGGACAAAATGAGCATCATAAAATAGAGGCTATTTTTAAAGCCTTCGCCAAAGCAATAAAAATGGCAGTAAAGCGTGATGTAAATAATATGGTTTTACCAAGCACTAAAGGGGTTTTGTAGAATAAGGAGCAAAGATTAAAGAGCAAGGACAAAAAACCCTTGTTCCTTAATCCTTAATCAAATAAAATGATCGGAATTATACGATACGGCGCCGGAAATATTTTTAGCTTAACTGCTGCTTTGGAGCGTTTAGGCATAGAATATGGTATGGTGCATAGTGAAGCTGATTTTGAACAGTTTGACCGCTATATTATCCCCGGAGTAGGACACGCAGGCGCTGCCATGAATAAGCTGCTGCAAACAGGAATGGTGGACAAGATCAAGTCGCTGGACAAACCAACGCTGGGCATTTGCGTGGGTATGCAATTGCTTACTTCTTATTCCGAAGAGGGTGATGCCGATATGTTAAATATCTTCCCGATAAAAACTTTGAAGTTTGCTGACAGCGCAGAATATAAAGTTCCGCATACCGGCTGGAACCAGGTAAACCACGAAAAGGAAAACGCACTTTTTAAAAATATTCCGACCGCATCACACTTTTACTTTGTACATTCATACTTTATTGAGTTCAGGGAAGCTTATACTTTAGCCTCAACAGACTATAGTTTAAGGTTTTCGGCATCAATTTGGAAGGATAATTTTTACGGGGTGCAATTTCATCCCGAAAAATCAGGGCGATATGGTGAGCAGTTATTAACTAATTTTTCAAATTTATAAACAGACATGTACATTATTCCGGCAATAGATATTTTGAATAAAAGGGTCGTAAGACTGCGTGAGGGTGATTATGAGCAGGTAACACAATATGATGTTACCTTGGAAGAAATGATCGAAAGGTATCAATCCCAGGGAACCGACTTCATACATATAATAGACCTAAACGGCGCTAAAAACGACTTTAGCAACCAGCAGTACCTTTTTGATGTGATCCGCAAAACGGAGATGCAGGTTCAGTATGGCGGCGGTATCCGCAGCATTGATAAAGTAAAGGAACTGATTGATGCCGGCGTGCACCGCGTTATTGTGGGTACCCAGGCTATCACCAATCCAAGCT
>Ga0105237_10003645_pt1 | contig 18158 bp, 12 predicted proteins | sample KBSC24metaG_FD_81520 | JGI IMG/M metagenome (GOLD analysis project Ga0105237, IMG submission 81520) | Corn rhizosphere microbial communities from Kellogg Biological Station, Michigan, USA - KBS C2-4 metaG | ecosystem: Host-associated > Plants > Roots > Rhizosphere > Soil | place: Michigan, USA... | reverse complement strand
TTTGTGGTGGCGGTAATGGGCCGTGGGAGCGGCTACCTGGCGCTGCTGACCACCATCTCGACCGGCTCGCAGGTCGCGGGCATCCCCGAATTCCGGATGAACATGGAACGGGTCAACCAGGTCTTGCCGCGTCGCTTCACCAGCAATCACAACAACAGCGTCATCATCGTTGCCGAGGGTGTCTGCCAGGGCGGCGAGTTCATGCAGCGCCTGATCGAGACCGACCACGTCAAGCAGGAGGTCCGGCTCACCGTCCTCGGCCACGTCCAGCGCGGCGGCACGCCCACCCATTACGACCGCCTCCTGGCCAGCCGAATGGGCGAAATGGCTGTCCTTGCGCTCACCTCCGGGGAGAAGGGAGCCATGGTGGCCACGGTCAATGGGAGGATGCAATTGCGCGACTTTGACGACATCCTGGATCGTCGTAAGGGCTTGCCGGGCGATGCGATACGTCTGGCCCGCAACATCGGAATCGAGCTGGGTGATGTGGTCGAACCGTGACCAAATCATTTCGTGCTGTTCTTTTTACTGAAATTAGTTATAAAACTCGACTATCGACCTACGATAACAAAGAGAAACCTGACATCATGAAAACGATTCTTGCCGCCGCCCTCATCGGATTCCTGCCCGCCATCGCCTCGGCCCAGACTCAGCCAGCCGATACGAAGCCCGCTCCTTTCCAGCCAATTTTGGCCCAGGATCATGAAGGTCTCGGTCGTATTGGCGTCCGTCTCGCTTTCGACAAGTTGACCGGCCTGCCGCAGATCGCGGCCATCACGCAGGGCAGCCCCGCTGCCGATTTCGGCCTGCGCGTTGGTGATGTCCTGATCAAGATCGACAAGAATTTGACCGCCACCCTCACACAGGATGAAATCCGCCTCGCCCTCCACGGCCAGCCCGGCACTGGGGTCGAGTTCACCATCCAGCGCGATGATAATCCCAAGTTCGTGGTCCGCGCCGTCGAGCGCCGTGTTCTCCTCGCCGATGCGGAAGACATGGTCTTGCCGCCCATGAGCGAAGTTGCCAAGCCGCTGGACCTACTCCCGCCTGCGACTCCTGCCTCGGCTCCTTAAGTTGATCCCGTCGCTGGTTTTGCTAGCGTAGGCCCTTTGTGACGACGCCTACGCCCCGCTCTGCTCTTCCTGCCCTGGTCATCGGTTCCGGTTTCGGTGGACTTGCCGCGGCCATACGCCTTCAGTTGCGGGGCTACGACACGACCATCCTGGAGATGCGCGACAAGCCGGGAGGCCGCGCCTACGTCTTCGAGGACAAGGGGTTCACCTACGACGCGGGGCCGACCATCATCACCGCGCCGTTTTTGATCGACGAGCTGTTCGCCCTCGCAGGCCGGAAGACGGGGGACTACGTCAAGATCGTTCCTGTCACACCCTATTACCGAATCGTTTTTCACGACGGGCAGGTTTTCGATTATACCGGGAACGAGGCCGAGATCATCGAGCAGATCAAGAAATTCTCGCCGGACGACGTTCCGGGTTACCTGAAGTTCGTCGAAAAATCGCGCGCCATCTTTAACCGTGCCTTCATTGATCTGGCTGACCAGCCCTTTTCCTCCTTCGCCGACATGGTCCGGGTAGCGCCCGATCTCATCCGGCTTCGCTCGCACGAAACGGTCTATCGGCTCGTCTCGCGCTACGTGAAGCATCCACTGCTCCGGCAGGTCTTCAGCTTTCATCCGCTGCTCGTCGGCGGCAACCCGTTCCAGTCCTCCTCCATCTATGCGATGATCCACTATCTGGAGCGCAAGTGGGGTGTCCACTTCGCCATGGGCGGGACCGGTGCGCTGGTGCAGGGAATGCTGCGGCTCTTCACCGAGCTGGGCGGCAAAATCCGGCTTAACACCCGCGTCGAGCAGTTGCTGGTGGAGAACGGGGAGGCGCGCGGCGTCCGGCTCGCCTCGGGTGAGGAACTGCCAGCCTTCGTCGTCGTCTCCAATGCCGACGTGGCTAACTTTTATAAAAAGGCGGTTCCCTCCGAAGCGCGAAAAAAATGGACCGATCGTCGCCTCGACGGCATGCGCTACTCGATGAGCTTGTTCCTGATTTACTTCGGGACTGACCGGACCTATCCCGACCTGGCGCACCATTCCATCATTCTGACCGAGCGTTACCGTGAGCTGCTCGAGGACATCTTCCGGAAAAAGATCCTCGCCTCCGATTTCTCGTTCTACCTCCATGCCCCTACGCGGACCGATCCGTCGCTGGCGCCGCCCGGCTGCGAGTGCTTCTACGTCCTGTCCCCCGTGCCGCACCTCGGTGGCGACATCGACTGGGAGTCGGTCAAGGAACGTTACGCCGACACCATCCTCGCCTCGCTCGAGAAGCTCTGTCCCGATCTCCGCCGCCACATTGTCAGCAAGATCATCTGGACGCCGCAAGATTTCGAGACGCAGCTCGATGCCCATCTCGGCTCCGCGTTCCAGTTCGAGCCGATCCTCACCCAAAGCGCCTGGTTCCGGCCTCACAATGTGAGCGAGGATGTGAAGAACCTCTTCCTCGTCGGAGCGGGCACCCATCCCGGCGCAGGTCTGCCTGGCGTCCTCAGCAGCGCGAAGTTGTTGGAGCGTGTTTTGCCTAAAATTGATTAATGTAGCGGCGGTCGATGACCGTCGCATTTGTTCATTTTGTCGAGCATTAAAGTGCGACGGTCATCGACCGCCGCTACATTAAGTAAGGAGCTTCTTCACCGGCGCCAGAATGCGGTCAGCAACGGATTGCAAAAGCGCCTCATCTCGCACCTCGACAAGCAGTCGGATCTTCGGCTCAGTGCCGGAATAACGGAGGAGGATGCGTCCGCTGGTTCCAAGTTCCTTCTCGACCGCCTTCACCGTCTCGGTCACTTCGGGAAGCTGATCAAGTGGAATGCGTTCGCGCACCTTCACATTGACGAGCAGCTGCGGATACTTGTGCAGGCCCTGGCGGAGCCGGCTGATCGGTTCTCCACTCGTCTTCATGATGCGGAGCAGCTCCAGCGCGGTGACAAGGCCGTCGCCGGTCGTGTTGTAATCGCGCAGGATGATGTGGCCCGATTGTTCGCCGCCCAGGTTCAGGTCGTGGGCCAGCATCTGCTCCAGCACGTAACGGTCGCCGACTCCGGCGCGGAGCACCTTGCCGCCCGCCTTGAGAAAACATTCGTCGAGTCCGAGATTGCTCATCACCGTGGCGACGACGGTCTGATGGGCGAGCTTGCCACGCTTTAGCAGGTCGAGCCCGATGATCGCGAGCATCTCGTCGCCGTCGAGTAGGGAGCCGGTCTCGTCACAGCAAATCAAGCGATCGGCATCGCCGTCGTGAGCGAGCCCGATGTGAGCGCCTGATTTCCTTACTTCCTCTTGGATGATTTCCGGATAAGTACTGCCGCAGCTCGCGTTGATGTTCTTGCCGTCCGGCGCGATATGAAACGCCAGCACCTCGGCGCCGAGGGCCCGCAGCACGGCGGGAGTCGTTTCATGCGCCGCACCGTTGCCCGCGTCGACGACGATGCGCATGCCGCGCAGGTTGAGGCCTTGGCCGTAGGCTTTGACCGCCAGCTCGGCGTAACGCTTGGCCGCATCGGGCCACGTCTCGATTTTGCCGGGCTTTTTTAAGGTGGCCTGCTGGCGCAGTTCCTCACCGAGAATGAGGGCTTCCAACTCCAGCTCGAGCGCGTCGTCGCACTTCAGGCCGTCGGCCTGGAAAATTTTGAGGCCATTGTCCTCGTAGGGATTGTGCGAGGCACTGATGACGATGCCCGCACAGCCCTTGAGCTGCCGGGTGAGAAAAGCGATCGCGGGCGTCGGCACCACGCCGAGCAGGAGCACGTCGATGCCCATCGACACGATGCCCTCGGTCACGGCCTTCTCGAGCATCGGTCCGGAAATCCGCGTGTCGCGGCCAATTATGATCGGCCCACCTTTGCCTCCGAACTTCGCGGCGACAGCGCGGCCAAACGCAATGGCACCCTCCGGGGTGAGGGGGCCTTCGTTGGCGCGGCCGCGAATGCCGTCGGTGCCGAAGAGTCGCGCTTGTCCCATGCTTACGCGCCCGGTTTGAGCGAGACGATCTCGACCTTGAAGAAGAGCGTCGCGTTGGGCGGAATGACATCGCCCGCACCCTGCAGGCCGTAGCCGAGCTGGGGAGGAATCACCAATTTGCGCGAGCCGCCCTGCTTCATTCCGGCGAGGCCTTCGGTCCAGCCCTTGATGACCGGCGTGACGCCCAGGACGATGTTAAAGGGCTGGCCGCGATCGTAGGAGGAATCAAACTTGGTTTCGTCGAACAGCCTGCCTTCGTAATTCACCGCGAGATGATCGCCGGTCTTGGCCGAGGGGCCGGTGCCGATGGCCAGCTCGACATATTTTAGTCCCGACGGCGTGGTAATGACCGGCTTGCCAGTCTCCTTGTCGATTTCATTGGCGGCCATGCCCGCCGGAGCGGGGGGGGCGGGTGCTGCCGGAAGCGCACTGGCCGTCGTCGAGGCAGTGTTGGTGCTGGAGAAGCTGGCTCCGCCCCACGACAGGGCGAAGGCGAGCATTCCGGAAAAAATCAGCGGACGATAACGAAAAGCAGGAAACGATTTCATTGAACCTCCAGTAAAGGTGAACTTTCGAAAAAAGCGAGTTTCTGCGGAGAGGTTATGTCGTGACGGAACTCTTGCGCTCCTGATTCGCCGAATTCCAAAGTCGGGCGTAGACGCCGTTGCGGGCCAGGAGCTCGGGACCGGTACCTGATTCGACCACCGTGCCGTTCTCGAGGACATGGATGCAGTCGACGTGGTGGATGGTGCTCAGGCGGTGAGTTACGATCAGCGTGGTGTAGCGCTGCATCAGGTCATGCAGCGTGCCCATGATTTCAGCCTCCGTCTCCAGGTCCAGCGCGCTAGTCGGTTCGTCGAGGAGAAGGATCGGCGCGTTTTTGAGGAAGGCGCGCGCGAGGCCGATGCGCTGCTTCTGGCCGCCGCTGAGCCGGACGCCCCGCTCGCCGACGGGCGTGTCGTAACCGCGCGGCAATTTCTGGATGAACTCGTCGGCCTGTGCCGCCTGCGCTGCGGCGCGGATTTCGGCACGGGTGGCACTGGGGCGTCCGTAGGCGATATTTTCGAGGACGGTCCCGGAGAGGAGAAGCGTGTCCTGCAGAACAACCGAGATGTTGGCCCGGAGCGATTTCTTGGTCGCGTCGCGCGCATCGGCGCCGTCGATGAGAACGCGGCCCGAGTCGGGATCGTAGAAGCGCGGGACGAGGGAGAGAAGGGTCGTCTTGCCCGCGCCAGTGCCGCCAATCAGTGCCACGGTCTGCCCCGGCTTCACGCTCAGGCTGACGCCGCGCAGGATGGGATGATCAGTCTCGTAGGAGAAGCGGACGTCCTCGAAGGCGATCTCGCCGCGCACGCGTCCGATGGGCCGGGCGCCCGGTTTCTCCGGCACTGAATCCTCGGCGTCGAGAATCTCGAAGACGCGCTGCATCCCCGCCGCCGCGCCTTCAAGCGCCCAGGCGGTGTAGCTGAGCTGTTCCAGCGGCTGATAGAGCATGCCGACGTAGGCGAGGAAAAGGGTGAGCTGTCCCACGGTCAGGCGCCCATCGAGAATGTGCAGCGTGGCGATGTAGAGCACGAGGGCTAGCCCCAACGCCATCACACTCGAGACGACCAGGGTCGAGATCGCATTGGTGATGGTGAGGTTGAGATTGGCCGCGTAGCTCTGGCGCGCCTCACGCTCGAATTCGCGCACCTCGAATTCCTCCTGCCCGAAGGCGTGGACGATGCGGATGCTGGTGAGTCCCTCACTGGCCCGCGCGAGCACGTCGCTCTCTTCTTGCTGGAGCTCGGTCGTCTGGCGCCGCACGCGCGCGGAGAAGAAGTGGATCGTGATCCAGAGCAACGGCAGGACGAGGAGCGATACTCCGGCGAGCTCGGCGTCCATCGCGAACATGTAGGCGAAGGTGGTTAGCAGTGTGATGGCTGAGCCGAAGACCGTGTCAAAGCCGCGGTTGAAGAAGGTCTGGATCGCCTGCGAATCGTAGGCGACGCGGAAGGTCGAGTCGCCGCTGCGGCGCCGGTCGTGGAAGTGGAGCGGCAGGTATTGCAGATAGGAATAGAGCCGGGTGCGAAGTTGGAGCAGCGCCTTGAGCCCGACTTCGATCGAGACGTAGTTGCGCCAGAAGCCGAGCAAACCCGCCAACAGGTAGATCACCACCATTGCGAGCGCGGCGAAGAGTGCCGCCTGCCCCGGCGTGAAGACAAATCCGGCCCAGTGAACCTCGCCACCCCGTCCCACGGTGACAACATGGTCGATAACCCACTGGATCGGCCAGTACTTGAGCAGGCTGAAATTGACCCCGATGACCAGCAGGATGAGGCTGAAGCAAATCGTGCCGAGGTAGGGCCGGTAGTAGCCAATGACGCGACGGTAGAGCAGCATGCCGGTGTCCGGTTACTTGCCGGGAGCCTTCGCTTTTCCAAGTGGCTGCAATCCCGCGCGGATCGCGGCGACCTCGACGAGCTCCGCGAGTCGATGGCGCAGGCGGAGACCGTGGATGAACCAGATGAGGGCGAGGATTGAGACAACGCCGAGAATTCCAAGGGAAATCCGCGGATCGCCCGCCTTGCCGTTGGCCTGCTGCTGGGTGAGTAGGGTCACAAGCGAGAAGGTGATGAGGAGCCCGCCGACGAGGGAGGAAAACGTGCTGATGTTAAGGAAATTCCCGACCCGTGTCAGCCGTCGCCCGTGCGGATAAATCTCCGTCATCGAGCGCAGGCGCAGGTTCCACCAGCGGCTGGCGAAAATGTGCAGGTCCCAGTTGGTCCAGCCGGTATCGAGCGAGAATTTCCAGCCCTCCTCGTCGAGCAGTTGCTCCGTCTTGGTCAGCAGATGGGTGCGCTCGAGGCCCGTCTCGCTCCAGAAAGCAAGATGGCCCGCGGCCTTCCAGCCGACGGAGAGGTGAGGCGCATCCTCTTTCGCCGCGATAACGGCGGGCGGCGTCCGCTTGCCTTGGAGCCACGTGAAGTAACGCGCCCAGGCACGGCGCCACGGTTGCATGATAGCGAGGTAAAGGAGCAGGAGTCGCGCGGGGATCGTGTCGAACTTCGCTTCGATCCGCGCCTGCGCCATGTAGCCGAGTCCGACGAGCAGGGTCAGCCCAAACATGATCAGCGGGATCAGCCGCAGGCTGGCCAGCGGGATGGAGAGAAAGAAGACGAAGAGTGTCACCGCCAGCCATTCGAGGCTGCTCAGCAGCGCCGCGAAGGGCGAGTAACGCTTCGGATAAATACACTGGAAAAGGCCGGTACCGAAAATGCCGTGGTAGATCACGGGCCGGGAGAAGAACGAATCGGTTCGCGCCTGCGAATAGACATTCCCGTGCCAGATGGCCGAGCCGGTCGGCCCGAAGTATTGGAGATGCTTGTAGCGCAGCATCGCCTCGGCCTCGCCGTAGCCGAGCTGTTGGCTGAAATAGGTGCGGACCTCGAAGCGCCGGTAATGCCACACCACGGCGGCGGGGCTGAACCCGATGACATAGCCGCGCTGCATCAGCCGCCAGCAGACGTCGACGTCGTCGCCCGCCTTGCGGTACTCGGGATCGAATCCGCCGATCTCCTCCAGCGCCCACTTGTGGTAGGCCATGTTACAGCCGGGGACGTGCTCCGCAATGGTATCGGTCAACAGCACGTGGCTCGGTGAACCGGGCGCGGCGCCGACGGTTGCTTGGATCCAGTCGGTGGCAGGAGGCGAAATGTTCGGCCCTCCCACCGCGGCGAAGTCGGCGGAGAGAAGCGCGTGGACAAGGAAATAGAGCCAGTCGCGATCGGCCATGCAGTCCGAGTCGGTGAAGGCGACAACCTCGCCCGTGGCCGCGGCAATGCCGACGTTGCGCGCGACACTCAGGCCCTTGTTGACCTGGACGATGTTCCGCACCTTCGGGAAATCCTTCATGATCTCCTGCGTGTTGTCCTTCGAGCCGTCGTCGATGAAGACCACCTCGTAGTCGGGATAATGGAGATCCTGGAGCGAGTTCAGGCATTCGCGGAGGGTGCGTGCGCCGTTATAGGAGCAGACCACGACGGAGACCTTCGGTAGTTTCACCTTGGGCACGAAGCGCTGATAAAGGGGCCGCTCCGGATTTTTCAGCAACGGTTGCAGCGCCTGATAGCTGAGTTTCGGATGGCGCTCCCGAGTAACGATGCCAAAGGCCCAGTCGGTCACGTCGACGCCGTCGGTGAACCACTCGTCGGTCCACGAGAAAATGAACGTGCCCGCCAGCCCGCTTTCGAAGACCGTGGTGACGTGCTCGGCCAGCAAATGTGCCTGCTCCTCCTCGGGATGACGGATCGTGTCCATCCCGAATTCACTCAAAACGAGCGGCTTGTCTCCGGCGAGGTTCTGCAGGCGGCCGAGATAATTGACGAGGTCTTTCTTTCGATGGAGATAGACGTTGTAGCTGTAGAAATCGACCTCGCTGGGGAGCAGGTATTCTGTGGGCGGAAAATTCGCGTAGGCGGCAAGGGCCTCGGGATCGTGTTTTTTGACGAGGCGTACGAGCGAGTTGAGAAACTCCTCCATGCGCCGTGCGCCATACCAGCGGACCAGGTCGGGCGGAATCTCGTTGTCGATGAAGAAGCCGAGCATGGCCGGGTGGCCCGCGTTGGCCTGCGCCGCCTTGGCGACGTTATTCTGGATGGTCTGGACCGCCTCGCGGTCATCAAGGAAGAGAACCCGCTTGTGCCACGGAATGGTGACCATCACGCGCATGCGATGACCCTGCGCCAGATCGAGGAACCAGCGCGGCGGGGTGTGGTAGACACGGATGACGTTGATCCCAAGATCCCGCATCAGCACGAAATCGCACGCGACCTTTTCCGGGGAGGGGAGATTGGGTCCGTCCTCCGTAGCTGGGCGGAAAGGTCCGTAGGTCACACCTTGAAGGTAGAATTTCTGATCGCCCTCAAAGAAAAACTTCGCCTGAACCTTCAGGCGAGGAAGAACGGTCGCAGCGGGAGAGGCCGCGGAAACAACATCATGCACGCCGGGAAGTCTCTCCAAGCCAGTGGCATGCGGCAAGTCCGGACTTTGAGGAACATCGGGAAGACGCGGAGACTCGACTCTTTCCTGGCCTAAGTTTATACCAGTGAAGAAATATGTGCATGAGACTACGCATTATCAGTATGGCTTTCCTTCTATGCGTGGCTCTCACTCATTCAGCTTTGGGCTTGGTCAATTTTGATTTCAGTTTTTATGGTGACAGTGGAGTGCCGGGGACGGTGACTGGAAAGATCATCGGTTTGGAAAATAACGCTACCTCCATTCCTTATAAAGTTATTATCATTTCTTCTCCCGAGAGAAATAGTGGAGGTTATTTTTATTACTATCTTCTCTCGGGAGGAATGCAGGTTAGCAATAATGCCATTATAGGCGGTTCTCTTTATGCAAGTTCCGCCGGCATTCCCTATTTTGGCATTAATAACCCCTCTAATTTTGTATCGAATGGGAGCACACTGACCAGCAATAACGGAGGTCTCGGTGGAGTGACTTTTACGCCGCTCACTCTTGCCATTGATTTTACGAACAGCTCTCCCCCTCTCGCCACTTTAGGTGTTCCCTATAATTTTTCTTATAGCGCGTCCAGTAACAGCGATAGTGGACCGATATTTTTTTCTGTGGCTTCGGGCGCCCTTCCTCCCGGCTTGTCTTTGTCATCAGATGGAACCTTGTCGGGAATACCCACCGCTTCCGGCTACTACACGGGGGTCGTTGAGGCTGTCGACAATTACGATCCTTACGCAACCCAGGCCTTTGCAATCGGGGTGCGACAAGCTCCGCTGATTACCAATGCTCCTCCTCTTGGGACGGTCCCATCGGCTTACAATTTCACATTTACTTACACAGGCTATCCGGCACCCACTTTTGCCGTGACCTCGGGCAGTCTGCCTTCGGGACTTACGCTTTCTCCGGCCGGTGTGCTGTCTGGTTTCCCCACCACTAGTGGCACATTCGCATTTATGGTGGGTGCCGGTAACGGACTAGGTCCTGATGCCGTTCAGAATTTTGGCATGATCATTTATGCCTCTTTTACCCAATGGACGGCCTCCTACTTTACCCCCCAACAGCTCGATAATCTTTCTGTTAGCGGGCCGATGGCTGCTCCTCAAAACGACAGCATACCCAATTTGTTGAAATATCTGTTCGATATCGATCCCTCGGTTCCTATGAGTACCGCGGATCGTGCGGCTCTGCCGGTATCGAGTTCGGTGTCGATTGCTGGTGCCGATTATCTCATGTTGAAATATCGTCAAAATGTAGGACAAATCGGAGTGTCGGTTGATTTGCAAAAATCGACTGATCTGCAGAACTGGGAAACAGTAATGCCCGATATTATCCAAAATTTGGCTACGGATCCGGTTACCGGTGATCCCATCATTCAAGTTGGAATTAATGCCACAGGAATGGATAAAGAATTCCTTCGCTTGAAGGCAGCTTATAGTCCACCCCCGCCGCCGCCACCACCACCTAGACCTTCGTCACCTCCCCCGCCACCGCCACCTCGTCCCCCACCACCTCCGCCTCGTCCCCCGCCTCCTCCACCCCCACCTCCACCACCTAAACCCCCGCCACCCCCGCCACCTCCGCCACCACCACCACCTCCGCCACCACCACCACCTCCGCCGCCGGTCGGTCGAGGGGGATAAGTGCGGAAGTACTCTACTAGTGGGAGAAGTGCCGGTATCTTTAGAACTGTTGTGCCCAATTTTCTCTTGTTGCCGATTGCGATCTCCACTCTAATCGCGAAACCGCCTTATGGAGTTGCTGAAACCAATCGTGCTTCCCAATCAGCGGCAGACTTCGAATCTTGGTTTCGGCTGTGCCGGGATCATGCAGTTGCCGAGCGCCCGGGCGCGTGAAAGTCTCCTACGCACGGCGGTCGACCTGGGGATCACTCATTTCGACCTGGCCCGGATGTACGGGATGGGCGCAGGGGAACGCATCGTCGGCTCGGCGCTAAAGACGGAGCGGGATCGCCTGACCTTCGCCACGAAATTCGGCATTCCTTTCTCCGCGCCCAACGCTCTCATGGTGAAGGTTCAATCCGTGGGCCGATGGGTCATCAAACTGCATCCGGCGCTGCGGCAACGGGCCAAGAAAATCGCCGGAGCTGCACAACCCGCCAGCGATTTCAGCCCGGAGGAAATGCGCCGGAGCCTGCAAACCAGCCTGGACCAATCCGGTCTGGGCCATTTCGATCTCTTTTTCCTGCATGAACCTCACGGACTTAATCCTATTCCCTCCGGCCTCGAAATCCTTTTGGAAGAAAAGAAAAAGAGCGGGGCAATCGGTGCCTATGGCGTCTCTGCGCACATGCCTCACCTGCTTTCCATCTGGGCGGCGCGCCCGGCCATTTGCGGGGAGGCGGTCCAGTACAACTATTCCTATTTGAGGAAATTCGCAGACCGGATGCCCTCCGGCTACAATGGTTATGCCGGAATGTTCGGCGTTCTTGGCCAGAATTTCTCCAGTGTGATCGCCACCCTCGAGCGTCATCCCGAAATGGTCCGGACCTGGTCCGAACGTCTTGGCTGCGATTTGTCCCAGCGCGAGAATGTAGGGGTGGTTCTTCTGGCCACCGCGTTTCAGGTCAATCCCGGAGGGCTGATTCTTTACTTCACCTCAAAGCCCGAAAGGCTCCGGTCAGTGGTGAAGAAACTGTCCGAGAATCGTTTTGAGGCAGATCAGCTCGCCGGCTTCCGGGACGCGATCTGCGGGTTGGACGATCATGCAAATTGATCTCGAGACGGTGGCGTCCGGGACCAGCTTCCGGAGTGATGTCTGTATCGTCGGCGGTGGCGTGGCCGGATTGATTCTGGCCAGTCGACTGACAGAAGCGGGCCTTGAGGTCCACCTGCTGGAAGCGGGCGGACTCACCAACGAAGAGCGGAGCCAGTCGCTTTACGATGCCAGGATGGTGGGCAATTACCATCACGGCACCCGCTCGGGACGGCACCGGTTCCTGGGAGGCTCCTCCACCCACTGGGCCGGACAGTTGCTGAGCTACACCGATGAAATTTTCCTGCCGCGTCCGGAAGTCGCCCATGTCGGTTGGCCCATTTCCGGGGCCGACATTGCATCCTACTATCCCGAGATTTTTCGGATCATGGGAGTCAACGCGCTGCCTTTCGAAAATTTCCTTCTGGATGGAGGCCCGACATTCCCTGTGGAATCAGATGACATGCGCATCCGATTTTCCAAATGGGCTCCCTTTCAGTTTCGGAACCTCGGGAAAACGCTGGGAAAAAAATGTCTGCAGTCGGAGCGGATGACTCTTTTTCTCCACGCCAACGCCCTTTCGATTGAATTGGGGAGGGAAGGGGGCCGGGTCGAAAAAGTGATCGCCAAAAATTACCAGGGAGGCACGACCGATTTCACGGCGAGGCAATTCATCATTTGTGCGGGCACGATCGAGACTTCCCGGCTTCTGCTGGCTTCGAATAGTTTCCATCCCGCCGGGGTGGGCAACCGCCATGACCAGGTGGGCCGCTATTTTCACGACCATGTCGGTATCGTGGCGGCCGGACTATCCCTGCCGGACAGGAGTCGTTTGATGAAATGGTTCTCGCCCTACTTCATTCAGAATACGCTGCACACCGCCAAGCTCGAAGCTACAGCGCGTCTAAAAAAAGAGAAAAACCTGCTGGCTGTCTCGGCTTACTTTTCCATCGAAGAATCATCGGAATCGGGTATCGCGATGGTGCGGCACCTGATGCGGGCTCTGCAGGGCGGCAGGCTTCCGGCAGAGGCGAAACTCGATCCGAAAAAGATTCCTCGTCAATTTTACGATCTTGTCCGGACCTGGGTCGATCTGAAGGTGCGGGGCCGCCGCTATCCTTCCCGCGATGCGAGCATCACCTTACGCATGGAGGTTGAACAGGTTCCGCGCGCGGATAGCCGGATCGGATTGATAGAAAAAACCGATGCCCTCGGGATGCGGATTGCCTCGGTGGACTGGAAGCAATCGGCGGAGGAGGGCAAAAGCCTGCGCGACTACTCCTCAGTGGTGGACGCCGCCCTAAAGTCGCTCGGGGCGGAAGGACCGCAATGGAACCGGAGTCTATCCAGTGAACCCGAAGAATGGCTGAAGGGCAGCTTCGACATGTTCCATCCCATGGGCGGGGCTCGGATGGGAACCGATCCGGCCACCAGCGTGGTGGACCGCGATCTGCGCGTGCATGGCATCGGCAATCTCTACATCGCCAGCTGCGCTGTTTTTCCTACGGGAGGCAGCTCGAATTCCACTTTTACCCTAATGGCGCTCGCCTTGCGGCTGGCCGATCGTTTGGCGCTAAGCCGCAGTTGATCAGGTGGGCCTGTTTCCCTGGCCATCATCCACCGGCGTCGACGGCTGCAATAGGGCCAGGATCTGCGGGAGGATGAAGATGGCGGTGACGAGGCCGATGGCGATGCCGAGCGACATGAGTTGGCCGATGGAAAACATGCCGGTGAACTTCGAGATGAGCAGCGAGCTGAAACCGAAGAGTGAAGTAAGCGACGACATGATGATCGCCTTGCCCGTGCTGCCGGAGAAGATGCTCAGCTTCCCGTCCTCACGGTAACGGTCGATGATATAGACGCCGAACGCGACATCGATGCCGATGATCAACGGCAGCGTGACGATGTTGGCCGGGTTGAACTCGATGCCGAACCAGACCATCGCCCCGGTGCGCCAGAGGACGGCGAGGACCAGCGGGATGAGGGTAAGGATCAGGTACTTGAAGCTCTGGAAGTGGAGGAAAATGAGCACGACGATGGCAAGAAAGGCCCAGACCGCCGCTTTGAGATAGCTGACGCGCAGTAGTTCCGTGGCGTAATAATTGAGCACCGGCGTTCCGGTGGCCTTGGGCGCGATCTGGAGCACAGCTTTGACAAAGTCCTCGTCCGGGCCGCGCTCCCAGAGATCCTTCTTGCCGTAGACCTGGAGCAGAATCTTGCCATTCGGGGAGACGAAGAGGCGCTGGAGTTGTGGCGGGATGTCAGTGAGCTCGAGGCCCCGGTCGGCCTTCTGGGATTTGAGCAGTTCAATGTTCTTTTGCAGGCTGCTGAACGCTCCGCTGGAAGAGGGGCTGAAGCGCTGCTGCAGGGTTGCCACGCTGGCGGAGTTGAGAGCCTTGTTGGCGCGTTCCAGGGCGGGGATCATCGCGGCGAAGGCATCGACGGCGTCCTTTGCGACGGAGGAAATCTTCACATAGCCCTTGGCTTTGTCCAAGCCCTGCTTCGCCTGACCGAGGAGGCTGAGGGTATCCCGACGCGCGCGCAGGATGTCGACCGTGGCCCCGGTGGACGGCTTCACCTTGAGGGCGGTTGCCGCCGCCACGATGCGCTTGATGATGGGCAATTTCTTATCCTGTTCTTGCGGCGCCAGCTCGAGGATGGAATCAACGCGGGCCACTTCCTTAAGGCCGGTCAGCTTTTTGCTGAGATCGCGCGCCTCGTCGAGGTTGTTGGCCACCACGGACGCATAGATCGTCGAAATCTCGTCGCCGCTGTCCTTTTTCGAGATGGCCATCAGGTCATAAAGCGTGGTGACAGAATCGGCCGACTGGTTTTGCAGGTGAAGCAGGTTGTAATCGAAGCGGAGATAAGGAAGGCTCGCGATCGAGGCGATGGAAATGATCGCGCTGAGCCCGATCCAAAGCCACGGCGTGCGGACCATGTCACGGTCCCAGCTGTGGATGAAATGCCAGGCTGAATCGCTCGATTGCGCGCGGAGTTGTTCCTCGGTCCTGCTGCGGTCGCGCAGGACGAAAGCGGCCGGCAAGATGACGAGATTGGCGATGATGCAGAGAATGATGCTGGCCCCGGCGATGATGCCCAATTCCGCCAGGCCGACGAAATCGTTGAAGCAAAGCGTGAAGAATGCCGCCGCCGTGGTGCCGCCGCCGGTGATGATCGCCACGCCTGTGTGTTTCAGCGCTGCGGTGATCGCATCGGATACGCTGCAATGGTGCCCGAGTTCCTCCTCGTAGCGTCCGAGGATCTGGATGCCGAAATCGATGCCGATACCAAGCACCATGGGGATCACCGCCATGGAGATGTCATTGAAGTGGCCGACGGAAATCAGTGCAAAACCGAGCGACCAGAGCACGCCCATGATCAGTACGAGAAAAGTCATTGTGGGGCGAAGGAAGGCCCGGTAACTCAAAATGAAGAGTCCGATGATCAGCGCGATGGTGATGCCGAGTGCGTGGAGCGTGTCCGAGGTCGAGGTGGCGATCTGGTCGGCGTCCAGCGTGGGTTCTCCCGTGAGTCCCATCGTCACGCCTTCATACTGGGGGCTGGCCGCAAGCTCCTTGAGGTGTTGGCGGATCTTTTCCACCGTCTTGCTGAAGGGCGCGTCGGAATTTTTCTCCGGCGTGCCCGTGTAGGCGAAGACCATGACGGCGCGGCCGTCCTGCAGGCTGAAGTATTCGTGCTGGGCGATCAACTCATCGGCATTGTCCTCGAGGTTGGCAGTGGCATCCGTGGTGGTCTTGGCCTTCGGATGCGGCTTTTCCCCTTCCGCCTGCGAGGAGACTTTGTTGAGAACGGAGACAAACTGGGCAACGAAGGGCTTGAAGTCTTTCCAGTTTTCCTTCTTGCGCAGGTACTGGGGATCGTTGAATTTTTGGTTCGCCTCGCTGAGGATCGAGTTGAGATCCATGGCGATCTGCTGCGAGTCGTGCTCGTTTTCCTGCTGCGCGTCTCTTTGGGACTCCACCTCTTTGACGATTTTCTGCAGCTCGGGAATATCGCGCGTGAAGAGCATACGCGGCTTGACCGAAGAGAAATCGATCTTGGAAAGGACAGTGCCGATGTTGGGCTTGAGGCTCTCAAGAAAACGTCCAATGTCGTCGGCGGCCAGGCGGTTTTTCACCACGTCGGGCGATTTGATCAGGACGATGAACCGTGCATCACTGCCAAAATCTTTCAGCAGTTCATTATAGGTAATCTTCGATTCGTACTTGTTGCTGAGCAGGTCGCTGGTGTTGTTGACCACGTTGAAGCGGGTCGAAACGATGTAGATGCTGGCGGCGGCGAACACGATGCCGGTAACCAGGATCAGGAGGGGCTGGGCGAGCACCATTCGGGCGACCAAACCCAGAAGGCGCTGCAGAACTCGGTGGATCAACGACATGAAGAGGTGAAATTAAGAACAAGTCGGCTCACGCTGGCAATCTTAAAGCATCCCGCCCTCTCCGGATTCATCGAGAGATCGAGGCGGATGGGCTCGTGGAGAGGAGGTTTCGAAAAATCTTGAGTAACTGCTTCCACCATTTACGGTTGCGTATCGGCGCCTGCGGAATCAGCTTGCGCAGGGGCAGGCACCGGGAAGATGGAAAGCCTTTAAGGGGATCAAGATGGGTCAATTTGTTTAATGTTGAGACAAGATCATGTTGCGCCAGGGCCTAATTCTCACCGCGCATCGCGATTACGCCCAAGCCATGCGCGTCGGCCTGCTCGGCTTGGGAAATGAAAAGACGCGGATCGATATCGAGCTCGACGCCTTGCGGGCCATGCAGCTCGTTCCCCAGCAGTACGACCTGATCGTGCTCGACATGATGCTCGATGCGATGGACGGTCTGCAGCTCTTGCTGCTGATGAAGCAGCAGGCGCCGTCGACCAAGTTCGTCATCGTGGGCGAGACGCAGGACGAGACTTCGCGGGCTCACGCTTACCAGAACGGAGCCAATTTGTTTTTGAAGCGCCCGCGCGGGCCTGCGGCCATCAAAAAAACGATCGAGGAGATCGGCCACCTCGTCAAGGAAGATGGGACCACGGCAGCCTCCGGTGAGGAGGAGCCGATGGTGCAGATCATCGATGTTGTGCAGACACGGTGCCTTTCCGGCGATTCGGCGCTTCTGACCGTGCGCGGCGCGCACCAGAGCGGCGACATCTTCATCTATCGTGGCGAAGTCTTCCACGCGCAGTACCCGGGCAAGAGTGGGGAGGGTGCCTTCTACGAGATGTGCCACTGGGATGGCGGCCTCGTGCGGGTCAAAACCGCCAAGCTGGGACACGTCCCGCCCCGGACCATCGAGACGTCCTATCAGAAACTGCTGACACGCGCGAAAAACCTGGGCCCTCTGGCTCTCGACGATTCGCGTCCCGCCACCGGTGAGCTCCGCATCGTCACTGGGGAGGCCGCGCCGGGCTTGCCCGTGCCGAATGTGGCCCTGGAAGCGCCGCCCCTGCAGGAACCGGAAGCACAAGCACCCGCCGTGGACGGAACCTCCGCTTCTCCTTTCCTCGACCAGGGCGAAACCCCGCTGCCCCAGGTCAACGCCCACTGGAAGGTCAATCTCATGGGCGAACTGGTCGAAGGCTCGCAACTGGCCGATTCGCAGCGCGCCGCCTTCATCACCTATTTCTTTTACCGCAAGCTCGCTGACGTGGCGGTGGCGCTGGAGGTCGACTACTTCAACCACATGACGCTGCTGGGGTCCCATCTCCAGCAGGTGCTGGTCGCCGACAACCTCGGCATCCGGCATGCTGTCTTCGATGCCCCGTGGGCCACCGAAGCGCAGCGGGAACAATATGTGAAATGGTGCTGTGAACAAAGCTTTTGAACAAATTGCGCTGATTCAGGGCGTCATGGCGGCGGCTTTTGTTTCGAGCGAGGGCAAGCTGCTGGGCTGGTGCGCCAACAGCGCCATCTCGGCCGAGAACCTTTCCTTCGTCGCCGAGACCTGTCGCGTCATCATGTCGGCCAATCGCGCCGAGCAGCGCGCGGCCCACACCGGCATCGTCACCTTCGGCAATCGCACCCTCGTCTTTCGTGAAGCCGAGGCGGGACTCTTCATGGTCTATCTCGATTCACCCACCAACGAGGCGGTCCTGCAGTGGCTTTTTGCGCAGGTGAATCCGCTGCTCGAAAGCGAAGGCATCAAGCTGGAAATCAACTAGATTATTTCCATGGAACGCGTGACGGTACTCTACTCGGGCCGGGTGCAGGGCGTCGGCTTTCGCGTGACGGTACGGCAGCTCGCCTGCGGGTACGACGTGATCTGCACGGTGCGTAATCTCCCCGATGGACGGGTCGAATTAATAGCTGAGGGGCAAAAGCCCGAGCTGGATGCTTTTCTGAAGGGCATCGACGAGAGTGAGATCTCCAGCTTCATCACCGGCAGGCGTGATGCTTGGGAGG
>Ga0105237_10003640_pt1 | contig 18172 bp, 14 predicted proteins | sample KBSC24metaG_FD_81520 | JGI IMG/M metagenome (GOLD analysis project Ga0105237, IMG submission 81520) | Corn rhizosphere microbial communities from Kellogg Biological Station, Michigan, USA - KBS C2-4 metaG | ecosystem: Host-associated > Plants > Roots > Rhizosphere > Soil | place: Michigan, USA... | reverse complement strand
GACCAGCAGCGTCGCAGCGTGGACCATTCCCGCAACGGGACTGCGTGCGCCGTTCTTGACGTTCGTGGCGGTGCGCGCGATGGCCCCGGTCGCTGCGATCCCGCCGAAGAGAGGTGAGACGATATTGGCAAGCCCCTGCGCGATCAGTTCCTGGTTCGAGTCGTGCCGGTCGTCGATCATGCCGTCGGCGACGACGGCGGAGAGCAGCGATTCGATGGCAGCCAGCAGAGCGATGGTCACCGCCGGCGCGAAAAGGTTTTGGATATTCTGCCATGAAAGGTCGGGCACTTGTAGCGCCGGCAAACCCTGTGGAATCCCGCCGAAACGTGTGCCGATTGTCTCGACCGGAATCTTGAAGGCCATCACGAGCGCTGTGCCGAAAAGCAGCGCGATGATCGAGCCGGGGATCCGACGCGCCCATGTCTTCGGCCAGAAAAGAATGATCAACAGCGACGCCACCGCGAGCGCGACCGTGGGCAACTGCAGGGTGTGGAAGCGCTCTGCCAATACCTTGACCTTCTCCGCGAAGTCCGCTGGGACCTTGTCCACCGACAGCCCAAAGAAGTCCTTGATCTGAGTGCTGAAAATCAGCACCGCAATGCCGCTGGTGAAGCCCATCGTCACAGGATACGGAATGAACTTGATCGCCGCGCCGATGCCCGTCAGGCCCATCGCGAGCAACATGAAGCCCGCCATGATCGTGCAGATGGCGAGATTGGTGGCGCCGTACTTGGCGATGATCCCATAGACAATCACCACGAAGGCGCCAGTCGGGCCGCCAATTTGCACACGTGAACCACCCAGGGCGGAGATGATGAATCCGGCGATTACCGCGGTAAACAGGCCGGCCTCGGGTTTGACTCCGGAGGCGATGGCAAAGGCCATCGCCAGCGGAAGAGCCACGATGCCGACCGTAAAGCCAGCGGTCAGGTCCGCGAAGAATTGCGTGGAGGTGTAGCCACGCAAGCAGTCGAGCAGCTTTGGACGAAAGAACGACCTCCTCTCCGTTGGCGAATCCATGCTCATGAAGTTGGCCCTGTGGCGGATCGTCCGAAGCGAGGACCACGCCTCGAATCATTGCCTTCAGCCACAGGCAATCGCCGCCACTCGTCCCCGATTCCGGTGCGCATTCTTTGCACTAGGGTGTCTGGAGTGCGGTGCGACTGGTCTTCGTTCGCCGCAGCGCGACTTTTGCCGGCGCGCCTTTCTTTGTCCTCGCGGCAGTCCTCTTCGGCACGTCCGCGGCGACCGGCTGATCTTCCTCTCCAAGATAGATGAAAACGCCACAATGGTCGCAGACGTTCAGCTCATCAGCGACCCGGCGAAGTTCCGCAAGACGACCTCGGGGAATGGCGATGTGACAAGCGCCGCAGATTCCTCGCCTCACCGGGGCCACACTGACTTTGCCTCGCGCTCGACGTGCATCGTGGTGGTTGAGGATCGAGGTGGGCAAGATCGCGCGCAGCGACTCGATTTCGGCGGTGAGGGATGCGATCGCAGCGGGGTCCTTCCGGAGTTGTCGCGTGGTGGCTTCGAGTTCGGCGAGTCGTCGCAGGCGAGGGATGATGTTCTGCGCTTGGTTCACGCGCAGGCCACATTGCATCCGCCGTGCCATTCGCTTTCTGCATATCCATAAAATATTGGCGTATAGCTACTTATGTCGTAATAATTATTGCGGCATCGTCGACGGGCACCGGGAGGATGACCGCAAAGTGCATATCCTGCACGAAATGACGAATGATGTGCACGATTCGCGCGGCTGCTTTTCCGGCCACTGCGATGCTCGACCACGAAGCAGGGAATGCCCTCTTGGCGAACCTATGGTGGATTCGATGGAAAGAAACCCGCACACTCCGCGCAGGTGCATCGTGCATCGACAACGGAGGTCTCTGGTCTCGTTGTGTGCATCTCCTGGGGTCCTTTACACCACCTCACCTCACCCGAAAATACTTCGTAACTCCCAAAGAAAGCGCCATCGTTTTTTGTCCGCTTGCGCCCCCCGCAAAGCGTCTCTCGTCAGAGCCTCACGTGTCTTCCGCCAGAGTTTCAGAACGCCACCGAAAGACGACCGCTGCTCCTCGTAGCAAAGCGGCACTTCCTCGCAGAGGCCGCCATAAGTGACCACTCGCGTTCCCAAAGGAGCCCTCGCCAACTCCGTGGCCACATGTGCCGTGTATTTTGCGTAAAGGGCCTCGGATAACCTCACCGACGAATCAATCGTCCCTGTCTTAAACAAATTTTCTTCGAAAGGGTTGAACAGATAAAACGCATCGTAAGCCAATAAGTCGATATCTGTGATGTTGGCGTGAACGATATCGGCGTTGGGGATCTGGTTTCGTTCAATGGTGGTCCGCGCCAAGTTTGCCAGCTGTCCACGTTGTTCCACACCCGTGAAATGACCTGTGGTTGTCAATGCGCCAACGATGCAGAATTTCCCCGGTCCGCAACCGAGATCGAGCACTCGCGTTTCCGGCTCGCTCACCAGGAACCGTGCAGCTTGGCGGGCGACCGCGATCGGGGTCCAATGGCGCCAGGATAGGTCGCGGATTTCAACCGGGTAAATGCGGTCAAATTGCTCGTCCTCCACCGAAAGGCCGTCATCGAAATATGCGGAGTCGCTCATCCGGCCACCCTTATCATGGTCCATGCCAGGCTTGGAAGCCTGCGTCGCAACCGCCTTTTAATACGCGACTTATGACGCGCTCCAATTTATGCTCCAGAGGCGACAGAGCCAGGCGGAGCCAGCAAAGTGCAATCGTTGCACTTGTCGTCGAGAGGCTGTGCAATAACCTGCCCGGAAGTGGACACGACCAAAATTCACATTCTCGTCCTGGAGCGCGACGCGGTGGCGGCGCGATCGATTCGGGCCATCCTTGACCCGCTCGGCTACCAGGTCTCAATTGCGGCGAGTGAGTCCGAAGCGCTCACTCTCGTCGAGGACAAGCTGTTCAACCTTGTCGTGAAATCTTTCGACGCAGAGCGGATTGACGCGATTGCGGTGATGGACAAGATCCGCTGCGTTACCCCGGACGCCCAATTTATTTTTGTCAGCGAGAAAGGGACGATCCGCACTGCCGTGGACGCCATCCGCAAAGGGGCCTTCGATTATTTGTCGAGGCCGATCAAGTCGGACCAGTTGGTCGAATCAGTGAGGAAGGCACTCGATTATCAGGCCCTCGTCGCCGAAGATCAGCGGCTGAAATTGCGGCTCCGGCGACGCTCGGAGCCAGACATCTTTGCCGGCCGGAACGCCGCGATGCAGGCCATCAACCTGCTCATCCAGCAGATCGCCGCGACAGAGGTGACCGTTCTCATTGAAGGAGAGAGCGGCACCGGCAAGGAGATCATCGCGCGGGCCATCCACGAACGTAGCCGCCGGAACGCCCGCCCCTTTATCGCGGTGAATTGCGCCGCGCTGCCCGACAATTTGATTGAGGCCGAGTTTTTCGGCCATGTGCGCGGAGCCTTTACCGGAGCCATTGGCGATCGGCAGGGGCGATTCCAACTCGCCCACGGCGGCACCCTTTTTCTCGACGAGATCGGAGATCTCTCTCCCAAGGGTCAGGGAGATTTGCTCCGCGTTCTTGAGGACGGGATTTTCCGCCCTGTGGGGAGCCACAAGGTCGAACGGGCTGACGCACGCATCATCGCCGCAACGAACAGGAACCTCGAAGCCGAGGGCGTCAACGGAAGATTTCGCGAGGACCTTTTCTACCGCCTGAACATCATCACGATTTCCGTCCCCCCACTGCGGGAACGGGCCGAGGACATCCCGACGCTCGTCAAAACATTCGCCGAGCACTTCTGCGCCAAGCACCACCGCCGTCAAAAGAAGTTCAGCCGCGAGGTGATCGCGTTCTTCCAGACACTGCGATGGCCGGGCAACGTGCGGCAGCTCCGTAATCTCATTGAACGCTTTGTCGTCACGATCCCTCGTAACGTGGTGAACATGGATGACTTGCCCGCGGCGCTCGTCCAGTCGTCACGACCGGACCAGGCCTTTACCATCCAGCCAGGCATGTCACTCGCCCAGGTTGAGGCCGAGCTAATCCGCCAAACCTTGCTGAAGGTCACCTCAAACCGGGCGGAGGCCGCCGAGCGGCTCGGGATCAGCCGGCGTGCGCTCCAATACAAGATTGTGCGCTACGGATTGGATCACCTGCCAAAAACGCGTTCCACGCCGGCGCCGAAGCCTCCTGCAAGCTCTTGACGGAGTGAGCGGCGACCCGACTTCGCTTCAGCCGGTGATATTCTCGCGGGAGATCGCGAAAACGTGGAGTCGGCCCGATTGCCTCCTGGGAAACGCGACCACCTTTATCGAAGCCTACGGCCGCTCGGACCTCGATGGTCGTGATCGCGGCCACACCCTGGTGCCCCTCACACCTTATGCCTTGGCGTGTGGGCTGCGTGGCTTTTTCCGAGTCGGCGCCACGGTGGCGGATTTTTTCTGAACGAGAGCCGCGGCGAGGACATCGTCGGCATCCGTGGCCAGCGTGAACTTGAGCTTGCGCTTCACTTCGTCCGGCACATCCGCGAGGTCTTTCTCGTTCAACTTGGGGATGATCACCTCCCGGATTCCCGCGCGGACGGCGGCCAGCGTCTTTTCTTTCAAGCCACCAATGGGAAGCACCAAGCCACGCAGCGTGATTTCACCAGTCATGGCGACGCTCGAACGCACCGGCGTATTGGTAAAGAGCGAGGCAAGTGCGGTAAACATCGCCACTCCGGCGGATGGCCCGTCCTTCGGCACGGCGCCGCTGGGGACGTGGACGTGGATGTCGGTGTCTTTGAATACCGCGGGGTCGATGCCCAGCTTGTCGACACGGCTGCGCACGAGGCTCAGCGCGGCCTGCACCGATTCCTTCATCACGTCGCCGATCTGCCCGGTGAGGGTGATGGAGCCCTTCCCCGCATAACGCGTCGCTTCGATGTGCAGCACTTCACCCCCGACGGGCGTGTAGGCCAGGCCGGTCACCATGCCGGGACTGTTGGTCGTCAGGCGCCCCTCGCGGATGTATTTGGCCGGCCCGAGGATCTCCTCCACGAGTCGGGGAGTGACGCTGACTTTTTCCCGCTCGCCGCGCGCCACCTGCGCGGCCGCCGCACGGCAGACGCTGCCTATCTGCCGTTCGAGTTCCCGCACGCCCGCTTCGCGCGTGTAGTCCTCGATCACTTTGACCAGCGCCGCCGGGGACCACTGGCATTGTGCTCTTTTCAATCCGTTCTCGGCCAGTTGCCGTCGCACGAGGTAGGCCTTGGCGATTTCCAGCTTTTCGCGGTCCGTATAACCGGGGATCTCGATCGTCTCCATCCGGTCGCGCAGCGGGGGCGGGACGTTGCCGATGTAATTTGCCGTGGCGATGAAGATCACCTGGGAGAGGTCAAACGGCACGTCGAGGTAGTGGTCGACGAAGGCATGATTCTGGCGGGGATCAAGCACCTCGAGCAGAGCGCTCGACGGGTCGCCACGGAAATCGCTGCCGACCTTGTCGATCTCGTCGAGCATGATCACCGGGTTGCGCGTGCCGCAGCGGCGCAGTTCCTGGATGAGCCGGCCCGGCATCGATCCGATGTAAGTCCGGCGGTGCCCGCGAATCTCCGCCTCATCGCGCATGCCGCCGAGGCTCACGCGGACGAATTTGCGACCGAGCGCATCGGCGATCGACTGGCCGAGGCTGGTCTTGCCGACGCCCGGGGGACCGAGCAGGCAGAGGATCGCGCCCTGCCCTGTCGGGTTCAGCTTGCGCACGGCGAGATACTCGATGAGCCGCCGCTTCACCTTGGCCAGGTCGAAATGATCGCGGTCGAGGATCTCCTGGGCCCGGTGCAGGTCAAGATTGTCCGCGCTGAGTTTGTTCCACGGCAACTCGGCGACCGTCTCGACGTAGCTGACGATCACGGAGTACTCGGGGCTGGCGGCGGGGATGTAGCTGAGACGCTTCAACTCACGCTCAGCCTGTTCCAGCACCGCCGGTGGAGGCTGCGCCTCGGCGAGATTCTTGCGAAGTAGTTCGACCTGCTGCTCGACGCCCCGGTCCTCCTCTCCGAGTTCCCGCTGAATGGCGCGGATCTGCTCGCGGAGATAAGCGCGGCGTTGCAGATCGGTGAACTGCGAACTGACGTCTTGTTGGAGCTTCTGCTGGATGCGCGCGATCTCGAGTTGCGCGCTCACCCGGCGGTGCACCGCCCGCACCCGCCGCACCGTATCCAATTCTTCGAGCAATTCCTGCTTCTCCGGTGTCTCCACGCTGAGATTGCTGGCGACGAAGTCCGCCAGCGAGCCGGCATCACGGATACTCACCAGGACGACACGCATCTCTTCCGCCACGCCAGGCGTCAATTCGAGCAGTTGCAAAGCCGTATCGCGCAGGCCCTTTACCGCCGCCTCCCACTCCGCACTGTCCGCGGGCGGCGGCGCCGGAGTCAGGATTTCGATCTCCGCGCGCAGATATGGCTTCGTCTGAACCACGTTCCGAATCTGGAAACGATGCAGCGCATTCACGACGAGCAGGGCCGATCCCTCGGCTTGCCGGACGAGCTTCAGCACCTGGCACACGGCGCCCACGCGATAGAGATCATCCGGCTCCGGCTCATCCTTCTCCGCCGCGCGCTGGGCGATCACGCCAATCATCCGGCTCTGCGGCAGACTTTCTTCGAGCAGCTTGATCGACTCCGGGCGGCCCACGCCCAACGGCATGACGGTTCCGGGAAAGACGACCGTGTTCCGCACGGGCAGTATCGGGAGTGTGCTTGGGATTGCCTGGGGATCCTGGGCCTCGGGATTGGACTCGGCGTTGCCTGGGATCGGGACGGGCGCCTCTGGCCGATTGTCCTCGGGAGCCGATTCTTTGAGGGAGACTGGTGCGCTCATAAAATCACGGGCAGATAAATCCAAAGGAGGCCGTTGCGCTGCTCGGCTCGCACGCCGTCCGGGGCGACTTCCAGGGGGAGTGCGATCTCGCGCTGAAAGATCCCCTGGTCGATTTCGATCGCGTATACCTGCAACGGCGCTGTCTCGCCCGCGCACCCTTCGAGCGGCCGGCGCACCCCGCGGATGCGCAGCCGGCGCGGCTCCGCTTGGAGTTCTATCTCCTGCCGGTCCACGCCGGCCAATTCCACACAGACCACGAGATGATCGCGGCAGCGGTAGGCGTTGATCGCGGGGGTCCAGCTTTCCTCCCGGGCGGGCGAGTGATGTTGAATCCGGAGTTCGTAGGTAATGCCGCCAAGGCAGCCGGATGAGTGGCGGAGGTAGGAGCGTCGGATCGTTTCCATGGCTTGAAATTCGTGTCAGGGTGAAATGTAGTCGAAGGTGCTAATCCATCAATCGGCCCGCGAAGCAAGGGTACTTGGGCGAGATTGATTTTCCGGCACGCCATTTCCAGTGGGAAAAATCCGGCCTGATCCACCTCAGGAAAGCACTGACGCCTGCCGGAATGAGGCGGCCATTCCATCTCGAAGGTATTCGATTTGAGGCCAGTTAATCGCTAAGAATGTCAAATGCATCGGATCATTTGATAATAATGCCTTTTGTCGCACTCTGCGCTTCACGGCTCGCTCCCCCGCAAAAACATCATGAACATTCAACGCAACCAATGGCGCATGAGCCGGCGGACTTTTCTGCGGGCCGCCGGTGTCTCCTTGTCCTTGCCGTGGCTGGAGGCGATGGGCGCGAACTCGGCGTCGTTGACCAAGGCCGGAAGTCTCGCGGCCGCGGAGATTCCCCGCCGGGCATATTTTTCAAACTGGGGCTTCTTCGAGGCCATGGCCGCGGTGCCCAAGGACACCGGCCTGGACTATACGCTGACGCCGACCCTCTCGGCCATGGCGCCGTTCAAGCGGGACTTTACGCTGATTTCCGATCTCCGGGCGTTCAGCGGCGGGCACTACCAGGCGCCGTGCCTGCTGACCGGCATGGACACGCCGAGCAATGGCCTGAAGCTCGTTTCTGTGGACCAGCAGATTGCCGATTTCTACGAGGGCCAGACCCGCGTGCCTTCCCTGGTGCTGGCCAGTGACAAGCAACCCACGCTGTCCTGGAGCCGGAACAAAACGCCGATGAATCCCGAGAACAGCCCCAAGGCCGTTTTCGACCGGCTCTTTAGCGTCGAAACCGAGGCCACCCGCGCCGCGCGGCTGAACGAGATGCAGCACACGGGAAGCATTCTCGATCGCGTACGGGAGCAGGCCCGGCGGCTGGAAGCGAAACTGGGCAAGGATGACCGGGCCACGGTGGATCAATACTTCACTTCCATTCGGGAATTCGAAGAGCGGATCAAGATCGACCGCGCCTGGCTGGACAAACCCAAGCCGCAGGTCGCGCCGCTGGAGTTCGGCTCCGCGCCTCCGGAAAATCTGGCGATGACCAATGACGATGGCACCGCCATGCGGAACTATCTTCAGCTGATGTTCGACGTCATCGTGCTGGCATTTCAGACGGACAGCACCCGCGTGGTTTCGCACTTTCCCAAAGGCGAGGGCGGCCCGGTCTTCAGGGACCGCACGAAGATTGTCTTCGATTACCACGCGCTCACGCACCACGGCCAATTGCCCGAGAAACTGGCGGCGTGGGCGCAGGTCGATCAAATCTACGTGGAGTACTGGGCCTACTTCATCGGCAAACTCAAGAGCGTGAAGGAAGGCGACGGAACGCTGCTGGGCAACACGATGGCGGCCTGGGCCACGACCAATGGCGATGGCGGCCATGGGCGCGACCACCTGCCGCTCATGCTGTGCGGCGGTTCCGCGCTGGGCCTGAAACACCAGGGCCACCTCATCAAGAAGGACGTGATGATCGCCGATGTCTGGCAGACGGTCGTGGACAGGATCGGCATGCCCGTCCCGAAGGATTTCCAGGGCGGCCTGGCCAGGGGTGTCATCAAGGAATTGATCTAGCCTTTGCAGCCGGCCATGGCGGTTTCCACACACGTTCCCGGTCGAGTGGCGACGGCCGTCTCCTGGCTTTTCGTTTCCGCGGGAGTCCTGAGCGCGGCCCCTCTTTCGCCCGACTCGCAGCGGCAGTTCGATCAGACCGTGAGGCCGTTCCTGGAAAAGCACTGCTACGATTGCCACGACGATACCACGACCCGCGCGGGATTTCGCATCGATACCCTGGGCACCGACTTCCTCGCGGACAAGAACGCCGACAACTGGAAGGAGATCTACGACAATCTGGGCCTGGGCAAGATGCCCCCGGAAAAAAAGCCCAAGCCCGCGGAATCCGACGTCAAGGTGGTCACCGACTGGATCGACCAGGAAATCCGCAATGCGGAGCGCCTGGCCAAAAATTCACCCGGGCGCACGCGGCGGCTGAACCGCACGGAGTATTTCAATACCCTCCGCGATTTGTTTTCCCTCGACGGGAACTACACCCGCAGCCTGATGGATAACCTGCCGCAGGATGGCAAGGTGGATGGCTTCGATCGCGCCGGCGCGTCGCTGTATATCGACCAGGCGCAACTGGCCAAATACTTTGAGCTGGCCGACCGGGTCTTGAACGACCGGATCTTTGTGCCGAAGCCGAAACCCACCGAGCCTGCCCGCGATTTTGCGAAAGACATCAAGTGGAGGAAAGAGCAGCAGGACGGCAAGTTGACGCAGCTGACACCAAGGGAGTTTTTTGGCACACCCTTCATGGGACCCAATTGGAAAAAGCCCGTGGCCTTTCTTCCGACCGGCGCCAGCATCTACGAATTAAGAAATGGGGGTATCGAATACCTTGTCGGCGGCGACAGGGTGCATCTGGGTCTCCATTTCAATGAAGACTTGCCTCCCGGTGCGGGTGGAGGTTTCTGGGCGGAACATTGTTTCCAATTCCTGTCAAAGGTGAAACAGGAGGGAAAATATCGCCTGAAGTTTCGAGCGGGCGCCTTTGCTGGGAAAGGGAAATACGCCGTCGAAAATGTGAAGCTGCACTTCGATTTCGGCAAGTTCGGCGATCAAGCGGGTCTGGATGTCGCCAACTTGATCATCGACGCTCCGCTGGATCATCCCAGGGATTACGCGGTGGATATGTATCTGCATGCGAAACCGGAGAGCAACATCTCCAATCGTGCGGGCTTGTCGTGGAACGGCGCGCCTGTCGAAGCGGAGGAGAGGATCAACGGCGTGCTGACGCAAACGGGTGTCATCCAATGGGCGCCTGAGATCTGGAATCTTGAGCGTGAGGCGTCGGAGGAACACACCCGCATCGCATACCAGGAGAAGAGGAAGGGCACTCCTCCACAGAAGATCAACGAAATCCTGACTTCGCATTCCGCGGAGGTGAACGAGAAACATGACCGCTGCGTGAAGGAATACATCGAGGCCAGCAAGCCGGTGTTTGTCTATAATCCCGACATCGATCTGTCGGAACTGCCGCGTTTGTTCCTTGAGTCATGGGAAATTGAGGGACCGATTGTCGAGTGGCCGCCCAAGGGTCGCACGGCGTTGTTGTTCGACGGCGAGGAAAGACCGGTCGACGCCGACTATATCCGGGCGATCTTCGCGAAGTTCCTGCCCCGCGCCTATCGCCAGCCCGTCGAGCCGGAGGAGATCAGCGATTGGGCCGCCTGGGTGCTGAAATCGCAGGCCGAGTACCAGCTCTCCGGGATCGATGCCGTCAAGGAGGGCGTGAAAGCCGTGCTGTGCTCGCCGGAGTTTCTGTTCATCGGCGAACCCACCGGCGGCGCCGCCCAGCCGCAACGGCTCACCGATTTCGAACTGGCATCCCGGCTTTCCTATTTCCTCTGGAGCACGATGCCCGATGAGACGCTTCTCAAGCTGGCCGCCGCCCGTCAACTCCACGAGCCCGGCACCTTGCAGTCGCAAGTCCGCCGCATGCTGGCCGATCCGAGGAGCAAGGGATTGATCGAGGATTTCGCCGGCCAGTGGCTGCAGGTGCGCGAGTTCAGCAAGACGCAGACCGATCGTTACCAATACAAGGCTTACACCGATGATCTGCAAAGATCGGAATGGCGGGAGCCCTACGAGTTCTTCCAGGAAGTCCTCCACAGCGACCTCTCGATCCTCAACTTCCTCGACAGCGATTTTGTCGTGATCGACAGGCAACTGGCGGATCACTATGGAATCGACGGAGTCAAGGATGCGGATGGTTTCAAGCGGGTGGCCGTCACGCCGGAGCAACACCGCGGCGGGATCCTGGGGATGGCTGGCGTGCTCACTTACCTGACGGACGGTTTTCGCACGCTGCCGGTGCGCCGGGCCGCCTATGTGAAGGATGTGCTCTGGAACGAGCCGGCCAAACCACCCCCGCCGAATGCCGGCGATCTGCCGCCGGTGAAAGGCCGGAACCTGACTGTGCGGCAGCGGCTCGAGCAGCATCGAAACTCGGCCAGTTGCGCGAGCTGCCACGCCCATCTCGACCCCTTTGGCATGGCGCTGGAAAACTACGATGCCATCGGCAAATGGCGCGAGCGCCAGAATGGGGAAGGCATGCGCGGCGACGACAAGTCACCGCCCCTGGACATCAGCGGCGCGTTGCCCAGCGGAAGAGAGTTCCACAATGTGGCCGAATACAAGGAAGCTCTGCTCGCGGAGAGAGACCACTTCGTCCGCGGCTTCACGAAAAAGATGCTCACCTACGCCTTGGGGCGGTCTGTCGGCGCCCCCGACCGGGAGCTGGTGGATGGAGTGGTGCAGGCTCTGGAAAGCGATAGCTATCGGATGCAGTCGTTGGTGCAGGCTGTGGTGGCGAGCGAGGCGTTTCAAAAGAAGTAGGGGCCCTGCCGGCGCTGGCCTGCAAGGCCAGGACGTCCGTCCGCGGAGCGCAGGACGCGATCTTCCCGCTCAAGAAATCCGGCAAGTTGCGTGTGAAAGAAGGGAGCCAGCCACAAACTGGGAGCGGTCAGACACCCGGACGGGGCGAGTCGCCTGAACGGCTATTTCCCGGCCCAAATCAACGATCGAGTCCCATCAATTCATTCTCATCTCTTTGCCCCAGAACGTCTTGCGTAATTTCACCCGCGCAGACTAAATCCAGTTCACTGTCGGATAAAAGCTATCCATTGGCACTCCTCATGCTGACTACGAGTGTCACTACGTAAGTATGACTTGTGCACGTCACTCCACTATATCCTCGTCGGCGGGCAGTACGCTCCTAGAGGCCATGATCGCGTGCTGCATCGTTTCGCTCTTTTTCGCCGGCCTCTACCAAATGAATTGGCGGGGCATCTTCCTCCTCAAATCCGGCATCGATGGCGCCTCCGCCAGCCAGATCCTGACCAATCTGGCCGAACAGATCCGGACCGCCACCTGGACCGAGATCACCGATCCCACCTACCTGTCGGGCACCATTCTCGCCAATTCCACCAGCACTGGTCACCTTCCCGCAGTCGTCCAGACCATTGACGTCTATCCATATCCCGCCCCAAATTCCCCCTCCGCCATGGCGCTCGAGGTCACGCGGGATGCCAGCGGCAACATCTCCACTCCCGCGCCCGGCAACGGCAAACTGTCTACGTCGAACGCCGTCCGCGTCGATCTCACGCTAAGCTGGAACACCGCCCTGAATCAAAATCCGCACGTCCGCATGCTCTCGCTGATTATCTCCCAAGCCGGCATCTCCGGGCAGAACTGAATGAAAGCCGCATCCTCTCGTCGCCGGGCAAGCGGCTTTACGCTCACGGAGGTCATGATTGCCTCCGGCGTCAGCGCGTTCATGTTCGCCGGCATTTTAACCACCATGGTGACCCTGCAACGCACCTGCGCGGGCACGATCGAGTTTTCGCGAGGCACCACCGACCAGCAGCGTGCGCTCGACTACATCTCTCGCGATCTCCACCGCGCTCTCACTGTTACCGTCTCCAGCACGAGCCAGACGCTCACCGTCACCGTGCCCGATACCTACACCGCCTACGATGCGCAGGGAAATCCCACCGGCACCATCGTCGCACCATCCATCTCCGGCGCCAAGGTCAACTACGGCGACGCCTCCAAACCACTGACGATCTGCTACTACTTGAGCGGCAACAAATTGCTTCGCCAGCAAACCATCGGAGCGACCAATGCCGTGAGCACGATGGTCATCGCGGACTCCGTCGAACTCATTCAAACCTCCTTCGCCGACCTCACATCCGTCGTCACCTACAGCGTCACGTTCGCGCCGAAGATGACCCTTGCCGACTACGGCAACAGCCAGGCCCGCACGGCCACCACCCTCACGGGCTGCACCTCGGTGCGCAATGCCCGCCGCGACTAATATGAAGACCCACACCCACGAGTCCGGCAGCACTCTGGCCATGGCCCTCATCACCATGGCAATCGCCGCCTTTGCCTCCGCGTCTGTTTTTTACGTCATCACCAATCGCTACCAGACGACGTTCCACTCCGCGAGCTGGCAGGAGTCGCTCCTCGTGGCGGAATCGGGCAACGATGTCGCCATGGCGGCCCTGAACGCCTCGCTCAGCAACCCCAGCACCGCCTGGACCGGCTGGACTCCTTCCGATTCCTCCACGTTTCCCAAAACATTCACGGGCACGTTCCCGTCCCACTCCGGCGACGGAAACAACAAGATGTACGCTTCGGTCACCGTGGATAGCGGGGTCACCGATAGCAACGGAAAGGTCTGGTACCGCATCCGGTCCAAAGGCACCGCCGAGCTCCCCGGCCTGCGCCGGGTCGGCTATGAACCAGTCATCCTCGCCGCGGACGGTTCCAAGAATCACAAGAGCTTCCTGCGCAAGCTGTCCTTCAACAAGGATGTCACCGGGGGCGTCCTCCACCTGCCCCAGGTCACCCGTTCCATCGAAGTCCTGGCCCAGCCCCTTTCCGCCAGCATCTTCACACGTGCCTTGGTAGTCCGAAATTACATGAGTATGAGCGGTGGCGCCTATACGGATAGCTTCGATTCCACCGACCCTACCAAGTCCACGAACGGCCAGTACGACCAGGCCAAACGCCAGCGGCACGGCGACGTCGCCAGCAACGTCAGCGGAAACCTCTCCAACCTCAGAAGCTCATACGTCTACGGCAATGCCTCCAGCAATGGCGGAGTCATCGCCAATACACAGAACGTGCAAGGGACCGTTTACAACAACTTTTCGACCACGATCTCGCCTGTCTCCAAGCCGACCCTGTCGAACATCGCCAGCACCCCAACGACGATTTACAATCCACCCGCTCCGGTCACCCTTACCGCCGGTACCGCGGCGTCGCCGGCAAACTTTAAACTGGCGGCGATCAATGTCTCCAATGGCGCGAATCCGCTGATCCTGGCGGCTCCCAGCCCGGGCCAGGACAGCTACATCAATATTTGGGTCACCGGAAACATCACCACGAGCGGGAGTGGTTTTATCAAACAAATGCCGGGAGTGCATCTCACGATCTGGGTCGAGGGGGACGTCACTGTCTCCGGCTCGGCGTTCGACAATGAGAATGGCTACGCTTCCTATTTGCAGATCAACGGAGTGTCGCCATCCGACTCGAGCACCAACAAGTGGACCGTTTCGGGTGATGCCAACTTCATCGGTGTCGTGAATGCTCCGGCCTATGCCCTGACTGTTTCCGGGGGGGGCAACTATATGGGTGCCCTGATCATGCTCAATGCCACGCTCAGCGGCGCGGCCGGGTATCACTACGATGAATCGCTCGGAAAACTGGGTGGTGGCGGCGGACAAGGCTTCAAAGTGGCAAGCTGGATCGAAGACATCGAATAGGCGGCTGCGCCCGCTAGCCGGCGACCTTTCCGGAAGAACCGCGGAGGCCCGGCGGAGCCGCAAGCCCTATCCTTCCGCTTCTGTACGCACCTCTTTCCCCTCGGCATCGAAAAAAGTCAGATGCGGCTCTTCCCCGCCGCCCATGCCGCGCACGAATTCAATCGCCTCCAGGAGCGAAGCGAACTTCCGCACCTGGGGCCCCTCCTCACCTGTGATCGCCACGCTGCCATCCTTATGGAAACGCATCTGGAGTCTCAAACGTGGACGAATGGCGCGGTAGGCAGGCATGGAAGGCAGACCGCCTGAGTTTAGCGAGAATGGAGGGCGCGTCAAACTTCGAGGGACATTCGCAAGGATTGGCGACCGGCTCGCAGCCCTATGAACTTTATAGCAGACGCGTATTATTACGTAATCCCCTGCTTTTACGGCACGGTTCCGGCTGCTTTCCCAGGTTCGACATGAGCATTCCCGGCCACGCCGCCCACCTCGAACCTCTCGACCGCATCGCCGCCGGCGTCGCTCACTACTTCAATAACCTGCTGACTCCCATCCAGGCCTACAGCAGCATGGAACTGGCCAGGGTCGCTCCCCACACTGGCCTCGCCGACTCCCTGCGCGAGATCGTTGCCGCCGCCGAGCGCGGCGCGGAGATCACGCAGAAGCTCCTCGCCTGCACCTCCCAGCAGATCCAATCCCCTTCCTCCCTGGACGTTCATTCCCACCTCGTCACCCTCATTCCCTCGCTCTATGCCCTGGTTCCCCATCCTATTACTCTCCACCTGGAATTGGTCCCGCATCTCCCGAAACTGATCGTCGACCCCTCTCACCTCACCGAGATCATCGTCCAACTCGTGGCCAATGCCCGCGACGCCATTCCAAAGGCCGGCTGTGTTCAAATCAGCACCGCCCTGGAGGACGTCCTGCCCCACAAACTCCCCTCCACCTCAAATGGGAGCCGTCCCGGCCTCCACATCCGCATCACAGTCACCGATTCGGGATTGGGCATGACTCGCGAGATCGCGGCCCGCGCCTTTGAGCCTTTCTACACCACCAAGGAAAGCACCCGGGCTCTCGGGCTGGGTCTCTCTGTCGCCCGCGGGATCGTCCAGCAGCATCACGGCTGGATCGAAGTGGAAACAGCGCCCTACCGCGGCTCCTCCTTCCACGTCTTGCTTCCGGCAGAGGCTCCCATCTCACCTCTTCCGCCGCTGCTGCGCCTTACCCTGAAGGCGCGCTGCGGAGACAGGCAAGCCTTTCCAGTGTAATAAACTGACCTGCGTATCGCCACGTAGATTATCGCGCAATGGCATGATTATGGCTTTTATAGCACCTGCTGATTCGCACATGAATTCCACCTTTCTCACCCCAGCCGCTCCGATGCGCGCGGCCCGCAGCCGTCGCGGAAACACGGGTGCGTTTACCCTGGTGGAAGTCATCGTCGCCGTCGGTATCGTGGCGATCGGCTTTCTCGGCGCATTTGCCATGGTCCTGCAAAGCGGCCGTCTCGTTTCCGCCGCCGAAGAGGATGCCCTCGTCAGCTCCGGCCTCGAGCAGCGCATGGATCAACTCCGGGAACTTTCCTGGCCCACTCTTACCGACGGCACCGGCATTACCGGCACCGTCTGGACCGCCCGCCCTTTGAGCATGTCCGGCATCACGGTCACCCAGGAAACCATCACCATCTCCGCCTGGGACCTGAATAATGCCAAGACCCTGAACGCGACCTGGAATGGCTCCGGCAGCCCGACGGCGACGCTCAGCGCGGGCGCCGTGGATCTAAGCACCGCGAGTGCGGTCAAAGTGGTCGCGTCTCTCACCTGGACCGGCCGCCGGTCTTCCAACCCTCAAACCCGCAACCTCGTGACCGTCATCTCCCGAGGAGGAATTTCCAAAAGTGACCTGCCGTAAACCGCAAAACCGCTCCGCCTTCACCCTCGTCGAAGTCCTCGTGGCGGCGGCGGTCTTTGGCATCTTCGCCGCCGCGCTCCTGGCCTCGTGGGTGGCCCTTGGCACCACGGCGATGAACACCACCTCCTACGCCCAGCGGCAGAACGACCAGATGCGTGTCGCCGACTATCTGAAGCGCGATATTCGCAGCGCCGCCACCGTCGATGTCTACGACAGCACCGGAGCCCTCGTTTCCGGGACCACGTTTGGCAGCGAGTTGCGCCTCACCGTTCCCCACTATTATTCGGATTCCCGCGAGGAGGACAACGCGATCGGCACGAATACGCCGAACACGCCCTCCCTCTCCGGCACGGCCGTCACCTATGGCTCCACGCTCACGATTCGGTACTACACGTCAAACGGCGCCGTCATTCGCAACGAATCGGGCATCGAGCGGACCATCGCCGACGCCGCCGGCGGCTTCACCGTCTCGTTCAGCAAACTTGCCAGCGGCGATATCCAAAGCCGCCTTATTTTTAATCAGCGCATGCGCAGCGGCGGCAACCGCAACCTCCAGCGCCAGGTCGATCTGGTGACCAATCAGCGCACCCAACTCCAGCTATGACGACCACCCCGCGTATGTTTCGCCACAGGCATTTCCGCCAATCCGGCTCGGCTGTCCTCGCGAGCATGGGCATCCTGGCCGTCACGCTCGTCGCCGTCGGCGCCGCGCTTTATGAGGCCTCCAATCGCTTCCGCACCAGCCACCAATCGGAGCGCTGGGCCGAGGCTGGCCAGGCCGCTGAAGCCGGAGCCGAAATTGCCATGATGGAGGCCCAGAAAAGTTCCTGGACCACCGACGGCTGGTCCGCCGCTCCCGGCGCGCCTGGCACGGCCGCCGTCTCCAAGACCTTCACTCTCGATACCGGCGTTTCGAACACCGGTTCCATCTCCGCCACAGTCACAGTCGACCAGGTCAACATGGGCAGCGCGCAATGGCTGCGCATCCGCTCGAGGGGAATCGCGCAGGTCTTCGGCGGCGCGCGTGCGGGCATCGACAATCGCGATGTGCTCCTGCGCAAGCTCAGCCTCACCCGCGATCGCACCACCGGAGCCGCCGTCTCCACGCCGGAGGCCATCCGCACCGTCGAAATCCTCGCCCAACCGAAGGGGGTGGCTCCCTTCGTCCGCGCCCTCTTGCTGGATAAGAAGTTCAACATGAGTGGCGGCGGCTGGATCGATAGCTTCGATTCCAGCGATCCCACGAAGTCGACGAACAACCTCTACGACGTCGCGAAGCGCCAGTCCCAGGGCAACGTGGGCGTCAACGACACTTCCGGCGCGTCCGATTTGAAAAACACCTTTGTCTATGGGGACGTGGCCTATAGTGGCCCGGCGATTGCGAATACCGACAATGTGCAGGGCGCAGTGACGACCCCGTTCAGCCAGCCCGTCACGCCCGTGACCACCCCGGCGTGGACAACCTTCAATGCGTCGCCCACCAAGATCAACAATAGCGCGACCCTGACCGGAGGGACACAATCTTCCCCCGCGCGTTACAAGCTTTCCTCAGTGACCGTTTCGGGCGGCAAGGTGCTGACGATCGTTCCTCAGACTGCCGGCCAGGAGAG
>Ga0105237_10003639_pt1 | contig 18174 bp, 9 predicted proteins | sample KBSC24metaG_FD_81520 | JGI IMG/M metagenome (GOLD analysis project Ga0105237, IMG submission 81520) | Corn rhizosphere microbial communities from Kellogg Biological Station, Michigan, USA - KBS C2-4 metaG | ecosystem: Host-associated > Plants > Roots > Rhizosphere > Soil | place: Michigan, USA... | reverse complement strand
TGGCGATTACATCCGGTGGGAAACACCGGAAGCAAAGCGCAGTAACCTGGCGCGGTTGAAAGAGGTGCATACTGATATCGGCTTTCGCCTGCTGCTGGACGAGGCAGTAACGCTTGAGAAAGACGGGCAGTCCATCACGCTCCTTGGTGTGGAGAACTGGGGCAAAGGCGGCTTTCATCAATACGGCGACCTGAAGAAAGCCACGACAGATGTACCAGACGACGCTTTTAAGATCCTTATGTCGCATGATCCTTCGCACTGGGAAGGCGTCACGCTTGATCATCATCAGCATATTCACCTTACCCTTTCCGGTCATACCCACGGCATGCAATTCGGAGTGGAACTTTTTGGTTTTAAGTGGAGTCCAATTAAATATGTCTATAAACAATGGGCCGGGCTTTACCTGGACAAGGGGCGGTTCTTGTATGTAAACCGCGGCTTCGGTTTCCTGGGTCTGAAAGGGCGTATCGGTATGTGGCCGGAAGTGGCAGTAATTACACTGAAGCGAAAATGAATCGACGGGTATAGTTAGGTAATAAAAGCAATTCAATTGCAGCAGGTGATTGAACGAACCATAGCTGTTTGTAACACCCCACCTTATTTTCTAATATTCTTTTCGTAGCGCAATTTTTCAATTAGTTTTATTTAAGCTGCTATGTAACATATAAATGTCAGTATGACAATTACATACGTTGGAATGTGTTAGAAAAAACAACAAAACCAACTTTCTTAAACCAATTTACAAGAATACTTAATCTTGATTTTTCATATATCGGTGTAATCCGGTAGTTCACCGGTCTCATTGAGTTTTTCACCAGAATATTCCCGCAACAACAGGAATGCATGGGTATAAATAAGTTGTATGTATAAGAATAAAAAAATAAATGTTATATTGACATTTATTTAAATTTGGTATCTTTAGTACGACTTATATTTAAATTTTAACGATGAATTGCTTGCATATCTTACCAAGACTTTTACTGCTTTGGATTTTAGGGTTTTTTATATCTACAGCATCAAATGCTCAATCCCTTCACTCCACATATCTCAACAATAAAGACGGGCTGTCAAACAACTTTGTTTATTCTATTTTCCAGGACCATAATGGCTTTATGTGGGTTGGTACCTATGACGGGCTAAACCGCTATGACGGTTATGAGTTCACTGTATTTCGCAACATTATTAACGACAGCACATCAATTTTTTCCAATACAATAAACAGTGTCGGTGAAGACGAAAATTATAATATATGGATTGGAGGTCAGAAGGAAGTCAACATTTATAACCCTGTCACCGGGCGTTTTTCGGTTCCATCCTATGCGTTGGCTGACAATACAGTAAAAGCACGGATTAATGACAATGTAACCAGCATTCAGCGTATCGGTCACCACGTGATGTTGGCAGGTACACTGAATTTAGGATTATTCTATTTTGATAAGTCTGCACCTCATGGCCGGCAGGTGCTTCTTCCGACGGAAAAGCAACCAATCAGCCATTACTATGTTACCGCCATAAAATACGATGCAGCAAAAGATATCGCCTATATATTGGTACAAGGCATTGGGCTGTATACCTATGACGTTATGAGGCATTGCATCACGCTTAAAATACCATTGGCTCAGGCCTTTTGTATGGATATAGGCGACAATGGGGATATCTGGCTTGGAAACAACAGCGGCCTGTACCGGTTGAACCCTGAAACCAATACGATTTCCGAAAGCCTGATTAATAGTACAGCCTCAGTAGTGAGCATTTGCCATGATAAAAACGGAACAGTATGGATTGGCACAGACGGCAATGGTTTATGGAGCCTTCCGGCCGGGCAGCAGAAGGCGCAGCTTTTGTCATCTTCTTCCCGGAAAGAAACACAGCCGTTAGTGAACAGCAATGCCATTTACGCTATCTGTGAAGACAGGCAGCAACGTAAATGGGTGGGCACTTTGCGTGGAGGTGTCAGTATTATCGAACCGCAGTTCGATATCTTTAAGAAAGTGAAATACGGGGAAAATGGCAAAAACACCACAGTGGACAATTTCATTTTTTGTTTTAACGAGGCGCCTGGCAAAAATGTCTGGATTGGAACAGACGGTGCGGGGTTGCGTTACTGGAACCGGGCTGATAATACATTTACCAATTTTGTTCATGATAATAATGTCAATTCCATCAGCAGCAATTTTATTACAAGTATGGTCAGCGATGGAAGTCATGGCTTGTGGATATCTACCTGGTGCGGAGGTGTCAATTATTTCGATTATAAAACCAGGTTGTTCAAGCGTTATGACTGTATCAATCCAGACACCAAAGCCCTGAACAATAATGTATGGTCATTGTTGAAAGACAGTCATGAGCGGCTGTGGGCCTGTGCCGTCCGCAACGGAGGCCTGTACCTGTTTAATCATGCCAGGCAAAGATTTGAGATGTTTGACAACCGTTTCTTAGACATGCAGGTGCTGACAGAAGACAGGGAGGGCAATATCTGGGGTGGGGATTATCAACATCTAATCAAAATCGACACTGCGACCAAACAACACCAGCTATATTCTATCGGCTATACGGTGCGCAGCATTTATGAAGATAAAAGACATGACTTCTGGGTGGGCACACAGGAGGGTGGGCTGCTTTTGTTTAACAGGAAAACAGGTGGCTTTAAGCGATTTACAACCAGGGAGGGATTACCACACAATACTATCCTGAATATACAGGAAGACAGTCTTGGTAACCTTTGGCTAAGCACCTACAACGGGTTGTCGAAATTTACACCATCTACTCACAGGTTCAGGAATTTTTCGCAGGCGGACGGATTACTAAGCAATCAGCTCAGTTTTCATGGGGCCGCAAAGCTAAGTACCGGTGAAATGCTTTGCGGAAGCGTTGAAGGTTTTAATATATTTTCTCCGCAGGCAATCGCGGACAATACTTCAGCACCGCCCTTATTTTTATCAACACTTAATGTCAATAATAAACCTGTACAGAACAATCTATCCTATATCACTGAAACCAGCTCCGATATCATCCGCAGTATAACGATACCTTTTAATGAAGCCAGCCTGTCCCTTGGCTTTTTGGGAATTGATTACTCCGATGCGGGGCAACTGCACTATGCGTATAACCTGAAAGGATGGGACAAGGGCTGGAACTATGTAAAAAATAGCCGGACAGCCAATTATTCCCGTTTACAGGAAGGAAAATATGTCTTCGAGGTTAAAGTAAGCAGAGCCAGCGGTGAATGGAGCCAGCCTGTAGAACTGCTTCACATCACTGTTTTGCCGCCCTGGTACCGTTCCTGGTGGGCATATTTATTATACACGCTGTTATTTATATCTGTTACGTATATCTGGCTGTTATATAAAAACCGGCAAACCAAACTGCAATACGAGATAAAACTCGCACATCTTGAAACGCAGCAGGAAAAGGAATTGAATGAAAAAAAGATTGCTTTTTTTACAAATGTTTCCCATGAGTTTCGTGCTCCGCTGTCGCTTATCATCAACCCGGTAAAAGAGTTGCTTCAGGGTGCCGACAACCCGGAACTGCGCATTGTTTACCGTAACGCCCAGCGGCTTTTGCGCCTGGTAGATCACCTGTTGCTCTTCAAAAAAGCGGAAGCGGAAGATAGTTTGAACCTTTCGAAACTAAACCTTGCAACCGTTTTGAAAAATGTGTATGACTGTTTTACCGATCAGGCAAAGCGGCATTCTATCCAATTTGAATTCCGGTGCGGGCCGGAGCCTCTTTTTGTTGAGGCGGATGAAGAGAAAATCGAAATCGTGTTCTTTAATATTTTATCCAACGCTTTCAAATACACGCCACGAGGTGGCCGTATTATATTCATGGCAGAAGAAGAGAACGGCAAGTTGAAGGTTAGTATCAGCGACAACGGTAGTGGTATTGACGCCGGGGAAGGCGAAAAGGTTTTCAGGCGGTTTTACCAGGCGAAAAACGGAACTAATCAAACAGGCTTTGGTATTGGTTTATACCTGGCTAAAACATTTGTAAATGCCCACGGGGGAACTATTTCATATACAAGTAAAACAGGTGAGGGTACCACATTTATTATCAACCTGAATTTGATCCCGGCAGCCATTACCGAAGCTGATATTTCGCAGTCAGAAGCGCATAGAACCCCCGATGAGTCTGATGAAAACACCGCAAATTCAACCGTTACGGAACCGGTTGTGGAAAAAAGACATGCAGCAGACATAATCCATTCTTCTTCACTAAAACAAATGAGCACTGGCATAACGGCACCACAAATTAAAAAGTTACCGCAGGAGCTGACAACAGAAAAACAATCTCTGCTCCTGGTAGATGATGATATAGAAATGCTGGATTATCTCGCCAGGCTTTTTAAAGATAAATACCGTATTTATACAGCAGATTGTGCTGAAGACGGAATTCAGTTGGCGCATGAACATTTGCCGGACCTCATTGTCAGTGACATTGTAATGAAAGGCCTGAATGGTTTGGACCTTTGCAGCACATTGAAAGAAGAGCAGACAGTAAGCCACATTCCGGTGATACTACTCACGGGAACTTCTTCCGACGAGGTTCAATTGAAAGCAATGGAAAAGGGGGCAGACGATTACATTAAAAAGCCGTTCGACAAAGACCTTCTGGCGGCCAGGGTAAAAGTTTTGCTGAATCGCCGCAATATCCTGCAAAATTATTTTTATAACGAAGTCACTTTGGGTACGGCGAAATATAAAGTATCTGCTGAGTACAAGGAGTTTTTGGAAAAATGTATGGCTATCATTGAGAACCACCTGGAAAATGACCAGTTCTCTATCAAAGTGCTGGCTCGCGAAATGGGTATAAGTCACACCGTATTATATAAAAGAGTAAAGTCTGTATCAGGACAAACACTTGCCGGCTTCATCAAATTCATCCGCTTGCGAAAAGCTGCCGGGATTTTGATCAATACGGAATGTAATATAAATGAAACAGCCAGCCAGGTAGGGTTTACCGATATCCGATATTTTCGTAACCAGTTTTCAAAACAATTCGGGATGACTCCTTCCGAATACATAAAGAAATACCGGAAATCATTTCACAACGTATACTCGATAGATGACGATCTGAAAAGCAGGTAGTAATAACAAACATCCCCCAATGAAAAGAAGGCTGTCCTGTTTTATGTGGACAGCCTTCTCGATTAGTATATTTTTTATCAGCTCTTAGTTCTGGATCAGTTGAACGTATCTTATTTCAAAATAACTACCGGGGTTACCGTTTCCTATGATATTTCCCAGGAAACCGATGGAGACAACCTGCGGGGAAGTAATAGTAAAGTCGAAACTTTTTGTTTCAGTTGCGTTCGGTGAGGTTGCGCCTACATTAGCACCATTATACAGTGCTGTATAACCAAGTGAATTCGAAAGATCCGGCAAAGAAGGTATGCCGTTTTTACCTGCAGCAGCAATCACATATACAGATGAATTCTGCTGCACTTCAGAATAGTAATTAAATGTTACCGTATACTTGCCGGCAGGCAAGGGTGCCGATGTTACCTGGTAGATTTTTCCGTCAGTAACCGGTGTATTGCCCCATGTTTCCCATGTGATAACGCCTGCCGACTGCCATGCCGCATGCTGGTAACCACCAAACGTATTCCCTCCTTTATTCAATGCTCCCGCATTTGAAATCCATGGAGTACCCATGGTGCCAAATCTACCGTCAGATACGGTGCCTTTAAAATCCGGTCCGTAGTTGGATAGATAAATTTTAGTCACATCGGCCTTTACACTATGCGTTTGATAGTCTGTGTAAAAAGTATCTATAGCTGTCGGGTTCGGCAAATAAGCCGTTCTGTACGAGAAAGTTGAACCTAATTTAATACCGGGCAGGCTGGAGGTAAGGTTGGTGGCGGCGGACACAACGATAGTATCATGCGTTACGTTATTATCATCAGTGAATTTGATTTCCATGTTCTGTACACCTGCATCACTGCTTATATCGGCCCAGGTAATAAGTGCGGAACCGTTGCTCTGCATTGAAGCATCTGCTACACCACGGTTTACCAGCGAACTTTGATAGTTTTCTCCATACACATTAGCGCTTACATATACCGGAACTGATGAGTTGCCACCGGCATCATAAGTCCTTATCTCGAAGCTTTGGGTTCCTTCCTCCAGGTTGGATATGATAACTGAGGCTGTATCAACACCGGAAGTTCTTGTTACCGCTACTTCAACAGAATCCTGCCTGCTGTTTGTAAAGACCCTGTATTTTACAATATTAGGGTCAGAGGTAAAAAGACCACTCAGTTTTACCCGGTATCTCCCGGAAAAAATTTTGGCCGAATCCATTTTTCCGGTGTAGACAATTGATCCGCCGGACATATATTTAGATTTATAATCGTCCATCTTGGAGCATGCTGCAAGCAGCAGCACGATTATGGCAATAACTCCTGTTATATTTATATTTCGTTTCATTTAGTTGTTTTTTGCATTAGTTAATCTGATACTAATTCCCCCAGAGCGTCAACTCTGCAATCGTAAGGAAGTAGCTGCCCTGCCAGTTAGATAGCTGACGAACTCTTATATACCTGTAACTGCTTATGCCTGCGGGAAAATCGAATTGCCAGCCATTGTAAGCAGCGGTTTGATCAGCAGTTGTTTCTGTCTGGTAGGCAGAACCGGAAGGCTTGGTAACGTGATAAGTGCCGATTTTTGTCCATGATGAACCGGGCAGATTGGTGGCATCTACAGGATCGCTTAAATCAGGACTATTCGATCCCCATACTTCAAAATCTTTCAGGTTACCCCTGACGTAATAATAGTTACCTACTTCCAGGTATGGATTTATCTGGAAACGGCTGAAAGTATGTGATGCGCCAAGGTCTATCGTTACCATTTGCGGTACTGTTGAACTTTCCACTGTAAAATAAGTGGAGGGCCAGCCGGGATGGAAATTACCGTCCCACATATAGTAAGGCCATGTATAGCCTCCGTTATTAAGAACCACGGCATCATTAGGCAGCGTCAGGGTGCTCCATTTGCTTTTATCCAAAGCCTGTTCGAATAAAGGCGTAAGCGTTACAAACAACGTATCGGAATAATGGAACCATCTATCCCTCACCGTAAATCCATACTTTCTTTCCGTGGAAGGCTGGTTTCTGATCGTAGCTGAAATAACCGTGTCGGCACTATACACATTATCCATGCCTGTCGTTTGCCCCCATTTTCCATTTCCTGAGGAATCAACCATTGGGATGATGGCCAGGTTATCACCTGCGGGGTTTTTACAAGTAAGCGTAAAGCCCCCAAAAGTTACCTCTACCGTTAGTGAGCGACGTGCTAAAATATAACCGGGTGTTAACGGACTGACATTTACATCAACAGCGGCGGAAGAAACTTCGCTTGAATTAACAGCATACAATTTAACGGTATGCTGCAGGGTATCACCAAAGCCGTCAGCAGTCAGATTATTGGTATAACGTGATGCGACGACTTCTTTTGAAACACCGGTGGATGTTTCATATACCGCTTTAACGTAAAACAGGTCCTTGTCTGACGGTAAGGTGTAACTGATATAAGCTTTTCCGTTTTGGTTAACAACTGCAACATTTGAAACCACACCTGGTGGATTGGTATTGGTAACAAGCGGTGTATTTAAATCTTTCGCTTTGCAGCCTGCAAATAGCAGGATGGAAAACATTGACAGGATATATATAAATAGTTTGCCCATTTTCAGGAATTTATTTATTAGCAATAGGTTTGAGTTTTACCAGTTGGGATTCTGCACCAGGTCAGGATTATTAAGCAGGTCGTTATCTTCCAGCGGCCACAAATAGTCACGCGGTGCAACAAACTTCCTGGAGTAGAAGGTGAGCTCCCTGTAGAATAAATCAGGTGTTTTAGCGGTTCTGTCCCAGCCGGTAACATTCCCTGCAAGTTCTTGTGCAGCCGTTTTCCAGCGGCACAAATCCCAGTAGCGCTGCCCTTCAAAGCATAACTCCAATGCCCTTTCTCTCTGAATGATAGAACGCATGCCGGCTTTGGTACTATATTTTGCCGGGCTGGTACTGTAGTTGGACCAGGCATACTGCACAGTGTTCAGACCAGCTCTTGCACGAACAAGATTTACATAATTATAAACATCAGATGTTGGAGCCTCATTCGTTTCGTTCAATGCCTCTGCATAGAGTAGATACAGGTCAGCCAGTCTTATCAGCGGGTAGGGGTACGGCGTGTAGATACGGGTGTCCCAATCGAAATGCCAGTTAAGAATTTTCTTCATATACATCGTGGTAATCGGAATCGGCGAGTTTTGTCCAAACTCTCCCGCACGACAAAACAGGTAAAAAGTGTTTTCATCTGAATGGGAGGGGCTGTTGGCCATATACCAGATACACCTGTCAAACCCGATATTGGCATAGAAGCGTGGCTCCCTGTCAAAATTCAGTCGTGCAGTGGCTTCACCCTCTTTGATATTAAATCTTTCGCCATGTGCCGCAACACGTAGCGCTGAATAATTGGAAAAATCCAGGGTTTTGTCTTCATCGATAGGCACCCCGTTTTTAGTATAAAACATTTTGGCCATTTTAAGGGTTGGCCCCATTAAAGCATTTCCATAAGTAATACCGCCGTTCTGGATATATGTCCTGTCATAGGCAGGACCGCCTATTGCCTGGAAGAAAGAATTCAATCCCATGCCACTGTGTGTCAGACCCCAGATTAGCTCGTCGTTCCATGGTTCGCTCATGGCATTTCTTATACTCATTTGTGTTTTAGTGGTGTCTGTTAAGACAGATCCTGCCGGTACCTCGAATGTATATAAGCTTGCACCCTGTGAGGTGGCTGCATCTATAGCTGCTTTACAGGCATTGGCGGCTCTTTGCCATTTATCTACGCTGTAAGTTGAATTGAATAATGCTTCTCCACCTTTATTTTTTAAACTTGCAAAATCTGTGTTGCCATTGTACAAAGGGCTTGCAGCATAAACCAGTAATTTGGCTTTTAAACCCAATGCGATGGGTTTGGTAACGCGGCCCAGTTCCGAAGCGGTATTTGAAATAGCAGCAGGAAGGTGAACAGCCGCTGTATCCAACAACCCGGCGATATAGTTCACAACACTATCAACAGGCTGTCTTTTGATTTGTGTCTCACTTAATGATGCACTGATGGGGATGTTTTTATCGACTACGGGGATAGGGCCATATGCCCTGAATAATATAAAATGATAATATGCTTTCAGAAACTGGGCTTCAGCTATCCATCTTTGCCTGGTATCAATATCCAGGTCAGGCACTTTGCTTAAGTCGCTTATGTTTTCCAGGAAAACATTGCAATCCCTGATAGCTCGAAACATTCCATTTCCATTACTATTATATGCTCCATCCCTGGTACCATCCCAGTAATTGCAAATAGGATCTGATGTATTTTGCCCGCCCCTTGATAATTGCGCCACATTGGTAGAACGGATATGAATTTCATTATCCTCTATCCACGTTTCATCACTTGCCGTTATGCCGGGATTATAAGTGGGGTCTTCCTCATTGGGAAGATAGCCGTAGCAGGTAAATAAATATTTCTCGGCCTCCGTCTTTGACGCAAACGCATTATCAATCGTTGCTACATTATCCGGCACCACATTCAAAAAATCTTTTTTGCAGGATGCGATAGATAAGGCAATGACAAAGAACCCTGCAATCGTCACACGGCGCAAGTAAGCCGCGTTAGTATATCTGGTATTTTGATTATGATTAAGTCTCATGAGTTGATTTGGTTTAAAATTTAAAATCCAAGTAAAGCGCCTATGTAAAATACCCGCTGTATGGGATAGCCTAAACCAGAAGCCCCCATTTCCGGATCCCATTGTTTAAAGGCGCTGAAGGTTAGCAGGTTAATTCCGTTCATGTAAAACCTGGCGCTGGCTAAATGTATTTTTTTGAGATATGATTGAGGGAGGTTATAACCAATCTCAGCAGATTTTAAACGCATGAAAGCGCCATTGCGTAACCACCAGCTAGAAGCATAGTTATTATTGTAAGTAGGTGCTGCGCCAACATTATCGCTGTTGATATTTAAACGTGGCCAGAATGCATAAGAATTCCTGTTGTCCTCAGACCAATGATTCTCTGATATAACATTTAATAAACCATGCTGGTTATAAAAAGGAGAAATAGCAATTGGGTCAATCAAAAAAGATACCCTTGCTGTACCCTGGAAAAAGGCGCTTATGTCGAAATTTTTATATCCCGCAGAAAATCCAAACCCATATTGTATTTCAGGTGTGCTTGGATAACCCATCGGTACGTAATCGGCAATACTTATTTTCCCGTCGCCATTGATGTCGCGGTATTTTATATCGCCTGCCAGTACATTGCCGAATTGGGTTGGAGAGTTATTAACTTCTACCTGGTCGACAAATAACCTTTCCGCCACAAGGCCATAAATCTGGCTGATTGAATTACCCACATGCGAAAGGTTTGCATTGTTTTTAGCGTACTCAGGTTCCTCATTTACAAGCACCTTGCTTTTGGCATAAGTAAATGTACCTCTTACCTGTGCCCACCAGTTTTTAGAAATGGTTTTCTGGTAGTCGAGGGCTATATCAATTCCATCGCTGGAAGCCTGGCCCACGTTGGCTGAAGGGGTTGCCTGCAGACCCATTGTGGTTGGTATGGTAGTCCTCGACATTAAAATATTTGCACGCTTTTGATGGAAGGCGTCCACGGTAAGTTTGATGTCTTTCAGGACGGTGAGATCCATACCAAGATTTAGCTGCCTGGATTTCTCCCATGTGATATCAGCATTTGCATAGCGACTTGTATAAACTGTATTCCTGCTGGAGATGAAATTGGTACCGAACCCGCCGGCAACAGAACCATCTAACCCAACCTGAGACAGGTAGAAAAATCTGTCATTGGCATTTCCGATCTGGTCGTTACCCACCAGGCCATAAGTAAACCTGAATTTAAGGTTGTTGACAACTTTAAGCACCGGTTCAAAGAACTTTTCATTTGATACTACCCAGCCGCCGCCAACAGAAGGGAAAAACCCAAACCTATGGTTATCCGCAAAACGTTCTGAACCATTGTAACCAAAATCGAATTCCACCAGGTAACGGTTGTCATATCCATAAGTCATACGTCCTGATACTCCTTCATTCCTGGCTGGCAGGGACAGTTGCAATGTGGACGCATTGCCTGTAACATAGTTGCGCATCGTGCCGATTATCATTGCACCTACATTATGCTTTTGACCGAAAATGCGGTTATAGTTGATTGCTGCTTCTCCATAAAAAGTGCTGTTCAACGTTTTATCGCCCGGGGCGTAGGTTAAGTACTCTGTCGGTGCAGGGAAGGGGTTGCCTGTACTTCCGTCGTTAATCAAATAGATACCCGTCAATTTTCCGTCAACAAGATCAGAACTATAATAATAGGGGCTTACCTGCCGGGTAACCGCAAAACTTGCATAGCGCGTTGTATATGCCATTACTCTTGCTGATAGTCCCTGGGTAATAAAATCGAAATTTTGCTTTATACTCAACTGGGCAGTCAATGTACTTGAATTGGTTGATTGGAAGCCTGAGAGAGACTGGGCGTAAGGATTCATATAAAGCGTATTAGTTGAACCCGGTATAACAGCATTGCCAAACAAAGGATGCTTTGCGTATGGCAGGTAACTTGATGGATATACAGCGGGGAAAGCAACAGGGTTACTGTAGAGTGCATTATGGTACACGGTTGCCCCGCCTGAAAGCCCATTTCCTGCTTCATCTGTGCCTGGTATTGGGCCGTTATAGTCATCAAACTGACCTTTAAGACTCACCAGTGCTTCAGTTGTTTTGGTTAAGTTTAAAGTAACATTGGAGAGAATGGAATAAGACTGGAGCTTGATATTATTATTAAAGCCATTTAATGAGCTCTTTTGCAGGTTACCATTGTCAAGATTATAACCTAAAGCCAGGTAATACTTTGCCTTATCGCCTCCGCCGCTGATATTGATATTCGCCCTTTGATTACTGGTGGTGCTTTTAATTAACTGATCCACCCAGTTGTTATTAGGATATAATAACCGGTCGTCGCCGTTAGCGGTGTGATCTATCTTATTTTGGGAGTATAATACGGCGCCAAGCGGGTTCCTTGTCAAAACAGCTTCATTGGCGAGGTTCATATAAGAAATGTTATTCGCCAGGTCTATGCTTTTTGTATTGGATGAAAATGAATTCTCAAGGCGGACGTTGAACTGCATCTTACCTGCCTGACCTGTCTTGGTTGTTACCAACACTACCCCATTGGCGCCCCTGGCACCATAAACGGCAGTAGCTGTCGCATCTTTCAAAACCGAGAAGCCGGCAATATTATCAGGCTGCAGCCGCGCCAGGTCGGTCGTGCTTGATTCAATCCCGTCAATCAATATCAACGGGTTAACCTTGCCCGCACCAAAAGTGCCTAGCCCCCTGATAAAAAAAGAGGCATTATCGCCGCCAGGCTCGCCGGTAGTCTGAAAAGATATCATCCCGGCTATTCTTCCCGCAAGCATGGTAGTCAAATTGCTGGTTGGCCCCTTGATATCCTTTGTATTAATGGAAGTAACGGAGCTGACAAGCGTTGTCTTCCGTTGTGTGCCATAGCCAACCACAATAACGTCTCCCAACTTATTATCCTTGGGCTTAAGAATAATATCCAGGACACTGTTTCCCTGGATGTCAACTTCCTGCGTTTCAAAACCAACAGACGATACTACCAGGATACCATTCGCGGGCACTTTGATGGTAAAGTTGCCTTTCCCGTCGGTCTGGGTGTTTCTTTGCGAATTGGTTTTAAGCACGATAGTTGCCCCTGAAAGGAAGGCTGAATCTGAATGTACCTTTCCCTTTACTGTAATTTCATTGCCCTGGGAGTACCCCCTGGTTGACAAAGCAATCAAAAAGCAGGCAAGCAATGGCAGTAAACCATGTTTAAGCAATACGTTTCGTTTCATAGTCCATTTTTAGTTTTAGTTTTAGTTGCACCGATGTAATCCGGGGTATCGGCAATAAGCAGTTGCCAGGCATTATGACATAGCGCAATCTCATGAAGTCATTTAAGCATAGCACCATTAGAAAAACAAACCTCCGGTATTTCCCAAACAACAGGGGGGGACAAATCGGGCATTTTTAGGGGATAAATTTGATTTTGGTGATGTAAGCCTGCGGCAGTAAAGCAGGAAAAAAAGCAGTACGGTCCGGGTTAATCTTTAAAATTGGTATCATTAACGATATTTTGTTACGGGCGGCAGATTTTTCGTCTCTTGAAAGTCACTATACATTATTTGTAGCACAAACCGCGTTATACTGCTTATTGGGGTACCACCTTAAAAGCAGCGGCTGGCAATACCGGATAAATCGAAAATGTCTCACATTCTTGACAGATTTGCCAACCTGGCTTACCTGGTATTGTCAATATTTTTTGTTGAACACTTCCATTACCCCTTAAGATGGTTGGGAATCTTCAATTCATTTGCAGAGGAAATGGAAGGATTTAATTTAGCAAAAGTCGCCGGCAGGGAGTGAGGCGCTCAAAAGTTCAGCTCTGGCTTTACAAATTGCCGGCAAGCCAGTTTAGCAATTTGCTTCTCTTCTCTTTACTGACCATAATCTCTTTTGTAAATGTAAATTTCAGATTTACTTTCAGCTTTCTTGGAAAATGTTCAATTACATCCCGGATGGCATTATGGTTGACAAGGAATTGCCTGTTTACACGAAAAAATGCAGGGCCGGCTTTCTTTTCCACTTCTTCAAGATTTTCCGGAATCAGGTAGGTTTTGCCTGAATTTGTATACAGGTGATTAATCTCGCTTTCCAGGTAGAACAAAGCAATTTTATCAAAACTAACCGGTACAAAGCGATCCCTGTACTTAACCATAAAAGTTCCACTGTTTATAAGCTTATAAGAGGCGAGTGCTTTCATCGCTGCCTCATACTTTTGTTCAATCTCGCCGGCCAACTGTTTCCTGAGGTTCTCGAATTTACTAATGGCCTTTTCCAGTGAAGCTATATTAAATGGCTTGAGAATATATTCGATTCCGTTTGCTTTGAAAGCTTCAATGGCATAATCATCAAACGCTGTGCAAAATATGACAGGCACGGTAAATTGTATATGCTTTGAAATTTCAAAACTCAACCCATCACCCAGTTGAATATCGCTGAATATCAAATCTGGCTGAGGATGTTGGGTAAAATAGTCAATAGATTCTTTTACAGAACACAGAATGCACTGAATTTCCACTTCCGGTCTTATCTGTTTAAGGGAAGAAGACAGGTCTTCGGCTACAAGCAATTCGTCTTCAATGATAATGACCTTCATCTGTGGCAATTTTAAATCTTACTAAAAAAATATGCCCATCATTCTGTACTATTAAATTATCTCCGGTTAGCAGATAATACCTTTCCCACAGATTGGCAAGACCGCTTCCGGTGGAACCATTGCCATATTCTTTGCTGTTGATAATATTAGAGACTTCGATGGAGTCTTCAAATTGATGAATCTTGATTTTTAATGGCCTTTCCCTTGTAAGCACATTATGTTTTATGGCATTTTCCAGCAAGGGTTGTAAAGAAAATGAAGGAATATAGCCTTTAAGTTTCTCCGGATTTTCAATAACAAGTTCCCAGTCCAGAGAGTCACCGAAACGTATCTTTTGCATTTCTAAATAATTTCGGCAAATAGCCAGCTCCTCCTGGAGAGCAGCGGTAAATTTTTTATTATGCGAGACTGCGACCCGTAGAAAATCGGCGAGTTGAAGGAGATAATGTTCCCCCTTTTCCGGATTACTTTTGTACAATGTTTTTAGCGTGCTCAAAGCGTTAAATAAAAAATGAGGCTGTATCTGCTGTTTAAGCAGCAGGTTTTCAGCTTCTGTATTCTTCATTTGCAATCGTGAGTTCTCCAGGTCAGTTTGTATTTTACTATGGTGCAGAATTACAAAATCATGCAGGATATTAATGATGGTAACAATCATCACTGCTACCAGCGAATAGGTTAACATCCAGGGAGTATTTTGCAAACGTGGAAGTATACCTGCTACAGAACCAAATATTTGCCAAAGTAGCAGGTATATCGAAATACCTATAAGATAACTTAAACCATACCGCCATAGCCGGAACAATAAAAGGTTTTCACCGTACTTAGCCATGCAATACCTTAATATATAAGACTGAATAAAACTGATGCTAAATATATAAATCGCACTTTTTAGTGCCATTACTGTTGTAACCCATCTGTCTTCACTTAGAAGAAGAAAAATCAGGGAACAAAGAAAAACTAAACCGGTCAACACAAAGTTTAACCTGTACACGTCCCGCAAAGCTGCACTGGTAACATTTTTCTTTATAGAGCTTAACATTATATTGTTGTACTATTCTGCAATGTCAAAAAAATAAACACATTATCCATTTCTCTACGCAGAAGTTTATTATCCCTCAACTTATGCAATATAAATTCATGAGTTGAGGGATACTTAAACCGGGCTTTTTATAATCAAACACTCAATCAGTCAACATAAGTAAAAGTATGGTATCGGAGCTATTCACCGCAAGGCATATGCTTTAATTTTAATAACGTTGCCTATACAATGTATTGGTTATTCATTTTTTTACTAAAACACTTAATTACTCAAAAGGTATAGAAAATACTTGCCTGCATGATGCCGTTTTTAAAATCCGGGTTGACGTTGGACGTAGTGAACTTGCCAACCTTGGTCAATCCCATGTAATACCTGGCGCCAATTCCAAGTCCTTTTACTGGTCCCCGGGTAAACTCATATCCGAAACCAGCCGCACCACCTGCATCTATCTTTTCTGCAAAGTCACCTAAACCTGTACCCTTTGCATCTGAGATCAGCATATTGAATTGCGGCCCTGCTTCAACATACAACCCAAACATGGAGCGATATTTTAATAGTATGGGTAGAGACATGTAAGAGAGTTTCAGATCTTCTTTACTGAATGAACCATCCTTGATTTTTGCCCCTTGCGTAGAATATAAAATATCTTCCTGGATAGATAAATGTCCGGTAAGCTTAAGATTAATGGTCATGCCTGCGTGAAAACCAGCCAATCCTTCTGTTTTAAAACCGGCATTGTAAAAGTTGCTATAGTTGCCACCACCTTTTATGCCAAAACTTAACCTGCTAAATATACCTTGCCCAAAGGATTGAAGAGAAATCAGAACCAGAACGATCAATAATAATTTTTTCATGAATGCTAATTTTAATAGCTCAAAAGTATTAGCCACACTTTGGCCCGGCTACGAAAATCAAGCCCAGGCGGACAAAATGCTGTTTTAAAAGGCTGAATTACATTAAGCCCTTTAAGTCTCCGTTAGCGCCAGGAATGAGGCGTTGGTTTTGTATGAGAATTCTTGTATGAGTAGGAGTGTATGCATGTGCCAGGCTGTCAGCCCAGAGATAAAACGGGTAGGGGTAAAGCGGAGTTTGGACGGAGCGATGCCGGAGCGATGACGGAGCGATAGAATAGAAAGAACGACTGCAAAAGCGGCAGTCGTTAATAGGAAGAGCGAAGCAGCCGCGTATCATCATCGGCTTTATTGAAAAGCAAAAAGCGTTCAGCATTCCGATCCACGCATTAAAATACCGTTCATCAAAAAAATCTCCCCGGCGAAGATTTAATTTTAAAACGTACGTTTTTTATCGTATGTTCGTTTTATGAAAGTGAAAAAGTCATCAGAGGAGTCTCAGGTTGTGCCAACCAAAGGTGAACTTGATGTATTGAAAGTGCTTTGGAAACATGGCGCATCCACCGTGCGTTTTGTACATGAAACACTGAATGAACAGAAAGAAACGGTTCAATACACTTCTACTTTAAAGCTAATGCAGGTAATGGCTGAAAAAGGAATGCTGTTGCGTGATGAAACCAATATGAAGCATCTATACACTGCGGCACTTGAAGAAGAGAAAACCAAACGCACGCTTCTTAGCAGGTTTGTTGATCACACTTATGAAGGTTCTGTGAGCAGCCTGGTGAATTCGCTGTTGGGTAATGGAAAAACTTCTGTAAAAGATCTTGAAGAGATTGAAAAATTATTGGCACAAATGAAACGTAAATAATTAACCATTTTGTTGCAATGATTCAACATCACTGGATAGAGGCATTTACACTTACACTGGTGCATTCGCTCTGGCAGGGCATGGTTTTAGGCATCCTGGCTGCACTTGTGCTGATGCTTACGAAAAAAGCAAGCGCATCACTGCGGTATAATTTGATCAGCCTCTTATTGTCGTGTTTTCTTCTTGGTTGTATCGCTACATTTTTAATTGAAGTAAAGACTTCTCAATACGTTGCAGTTGATTCATCTGAAAATATTTCTGCTCATGGCATCGTTGACTTGCTGAAAGGGTTTGGATGGCATACCTGGATAAAAGAGTTGATTACTTTTTTAACCGCAAAAAGTGACTGGATAGCAGTGGCATGGATGATATGTTTTATCTGTCAGTGCATAAGAATATTTATAGGATTTAACTATGTCGATCGCCTGAAGATAGCCGGGAGGGCATTGCCTGAACCTTACTGGCAACAACGGGTTGATGTGTTTTGTTCACAGCTGAAAGTGAAGAAAACGGTTAGACTGTTTGAATCTGCACTTACAAAAATTCCTGTTGTAGCAGGATTCTTAAAACCTGTCATCTACGTGCCTGTGGGAATGATCAATCATCTTCCGCCCGGGCAGATTGAAGCCATACTATTACATGAGCTGGCACATATCCGGAGAAATGATTACCTGGCTGGCTTGCTGCAGCAAATCACGCTGGCGATATTCTTCTTCAACCCGGGATTGCGGTGGATAATCTCTATATTGAAAAGAGAACGTGAACATTGCTGTGATGATATTGCGCTGGTAAATACGCAGGACAAAGCAGTGCTGGTGGAAGCATTGTTGAATTTTGCAAAACTATCATTGAATACGCCGGTGCATGTTGCGGCATTCCCCGGTTCAGGAAAGCTATTGCTTCATCGCGTAAGAAGAATTGCACTCAATAAAAATCAAAGCCTGAACCGCTGGGAGCGACTCATCTTTGGATTGAGCATAGCAGCCGGTCTTCTTTTGGCAGGTGTTTTTGCTGCACTTCAAAGAGGAACCATACCATCTCAAACGACGGCTTATCCATTTGCTTCTGTTCATGCAGTGGATTTGCATGCACCCATTGCCAGTAACAAGGGAACAAGCAT
>Ga0105237_10003635_pt1 | contig 18193 bp, 22 predicted proteins | sample KBSC24metaG_FD_81520 | JGI IMG/M metagenome (GOLD analysis project Ga0105237, IMG submission 81520) | Corn rhizosphere microbial communities from Kellogg Biological Station, Michigan, USA - KBS C2-4 metaG | ecosystem: Host-associated > Plants > Roots > Rhizosphere > Soil | place: Michigan, USA... | reverse complement strand
GATGTAGTTGGCCACGATCGCAATAGCTGGAAATACTCAGTAGCTCCCAATTTCCTGGATGGCCCGGTGGGCGACAAGGGAATCTACAGCACCGTGGGCGACCTCTATCTGTTTGACCAGGCGCTAAGGGCCGGCCGCTTAATTAAACCTGCTACACAGGATTCTGCATATACCGACCGCAACCCAATGATACGTGGTCACTTTAACTACGGTTACGGCTGGAGACTGTTCGAGTCCCCGGGCCAAAAAGTGGTTTACCATACCGGCTGGTGGCATGGTTTCAGGCATATTTTTGTGCGTGATCTGAAAAATGACGTAACAATTGTATTGCTTGGAAACCTAGTTAATGGAAGCTTGTTACATTTGGACGATCTTTTCAAGCTGGAGGACATGCCTGTTATCCGTAAAGGAGCCTATAACGGGAATGGGGATACGGCTGAGGATTAATTTTGTTGAAATGTTGTAAGGTTGAAAAGTTGTAACGTTGGGCATTATATTTGAAAATAATGTTTGACATTTAGAACTATATTTAACATTCCAACCTTTCAACATTCAAACTTTACAACAACAAAACCATGTTCGATAAACTATTTGAAGCGCAGCAAAAAGCGGGCGAAGTAAAAAAGCGTCTTGATGGAATAACTGTCTCGGGAGTAGCTGAAGGCGGAAAGATCAGGGTGACGGCCAATGGCAACAAAGTGATCCAATCCGTTATGATCGATGAGGAATTTTTTAAGTCGGCAGATAAAGAAGAACTGGAAGAGCTATTGCTCGTCGCTATAAATAAATCCCTTGAACAGGCCGAAAATGTAAGCCAAAGCGAAATGGCCGCGCTGACCAAAGACATGTTTGGCGGCATGGGCAACCTGTTTGGCAAATAAATTTACTGTCATTTCGAACGATAGAGAGAAATCTTGTACGCCTATCCTAATGTAAGTCGAGTTTTATAAGATTTCTCCTCGTTCCTCGTCGAAATGACATTAGCGATCATCACTAAAAAACTATCTATATATGAAATTCACTTTTTATGGTCACGCTGCGTTCGAACTGGAAACAGGTGGCAAGAAACTATTGTTCGATCCTTTTATCTCACCTAATGAATTGGCAAAACATATAGATGTTAACAGCCTGAAACCAGATTATATCCTGCTTTCACACGGCCACGGGGATCACATTGCCGACCTATTCACTATTCAGAAAAATAGCGGCGCCAAAGTGATCTGTATCGCGGAAATAGCCGGTTGGCTCGGTGGCAAGGGTATAGAAGATGCGCATGGCATGAATATAGGAGGCGGTTTCAATTTTGATTTCGGCAGGGTAAAAATGGTGAATGCCATTCACTCCAGTTCGATGCCTGATGGGTCATATGGAGGTAGTCCTGCAGGATTTATTATTTATGCCGAAGGAAAGAAGATATATTTCGCAGGCGATACCGCCCTGACCTATGATATGAAACTGTTGGCCGATGAAAACCTCGACTGGGCCATCTTGCCTATCGGTGACAATTACACGATGAGTGCGGATGATGCAATAAAAGCTACGGATTTTATCAATTGCAAAAATGTGATCGGGGTACATTATGATACCTTCCCTCCGATAAAGATTGATAAGGCAGAAGTTGCCGCAAAGTTTGCTAAGGCAAATGTCCATCTTGAGTTGCCGGCCATTGGTGCGAGCTTAGAATTATAAAACAAAAAAATCCCTCCCGATAAGTCGGGAGGGATTTTTTTGTTTAAGAAACAAGGATTACATTTTTGTAGTATCCTTAGTTTTCTTTTTCATCTTCATCTTTGTGCCCTTTTTCTTAACCTTTGTTTTGGTAGTGTCCTGTGCGGCTTTTACCGGGGTAAAAGCTGAAGCAGTGGAGCCGAAGCAAACAGCTGCCAACGCAATCATGCAAAGTGCTTTTTTCATGGTTCTTAAAGTTTTTGGTTCTTATGAATTAGTTATACTAAGTTATAACAAAACAAAGTCAAAATGTTTTAAATAATAATCAAATAGTTGTGCCGTGCGGTATGATAGCCCGTTTTTTGATCACAACGATACCGTCCTGCACGGTATGGGTACCATAGTCGCCATCCTCCAGTTTTTTGCCGCAATTTATTTTCACGTCATTGCCTATATAGGTGTTCTTGTCGATGATCGCATTTTTGATGCAGCACCGGTCGCCGATACCCATTATTGGAGAATCGCTCACTTTTGATTCTTCAATTTGCTCCAGTGTCTGGTAGTTATCACTGCCCATCACATAACAATTTTCAATGATCGTATCAAAGCCGATACGTGTACGTATACCGATAACAGAACGGTAAATGTGGCTGGCATTGATGATGCAGCCATCCGCTATGATCGTTTTTTCCAGGTGCGTGCCTGATACCTTTGACGGTGGCAGCATGCGTGCACGGGTAAAGATGTAATTCTTATCAAATAAATTGAACTGCGGGATCTCATCAGTCAGGCCCAGGTTAGCTTCAAAGAACGACGGGATGGTACCGATATCGGTCCAATAGCCTTCGTACTGGTAGCTTAAAACTTTGTGATTGTCGATAGATTGAGGAATGATCTCCTTGCCGAAATCAGTTCTTTCATTCCCTTCCAGCAATTCAAATAAAGTCTTGCGGTTGAAAATATAAATACCCATCGAAGCCAGGTAAAGTCTTCCGGCAGCTTTCATCTCATCGCTAACTTCTGAGGCCCAGCTTTCAAAATCCTTTTTAGGTTTTTCGATAAACGCATTGATCATACCATCCGAATCGGTTTTCAAGATACCAAAGCCAGGCACGTCATTAGCATGGACGGGTATGGTGGCGATCGATATTTCGGCCTGTTTTTCGATATGATGATTTATCATCTCCTCGAAATCCATCTGGTATAGCTGGTCGCCCGACAGGATCAATATATATTCAAATTCATGCACCGCCAAGTGGTGGAGGCTTTGCCTTACCGCATCGGCAGTTCCCTGGAACCAGTGACCACTCGTGGGGGTTTGCTCTGCCGCCAGGATGTCAACAAAGGCATCGCTGAAGCTGCTGAAATGGTACGTGTTTTTGATGTGCTTATTTAGCGACGCAGAGTTGAACTGCGTCAGCACATAAATGCGCGTAATATTCGAATGCAAACAGTTTGATATCGGAATATCAACCAGGCGATATTTGCCCGCAATAGGTACAGCCGGTTTTGAGCGGGTTGCAGTGAGCGGGGACAGGCGGCTTCCCTGGCCGCCGCCAAGCACGATGGAAATTACTTTAGAGGTCATATAACAGGGTTTAAACTTTTGTAAAGATTTATATATTCTTTGGCCGACCGATCCCATGAAAAATCGAGGGTCATCATTCGTTTTCTTAAAATCTGAAGCTGGGCCGTGTCTGCAAATAGCGCAATAGCCCGGTCAACAGATTGGCAGATGTCATTTACATTAGTGCGTTCAAAACGAATACCATAGCCATCCTCATCACCAAAATCGATCACGGTATCTCTTAGTCCGCCCGTGGTTCTTACTACCGGCACCGTGCCATAACGCATGGCATACAATTGGTTTAATCCGCACGGCTCAACACGCGACGGCATCAGTAAAAAGTCGGACCCCGCATAAACCAAATGTGCCAGCGCTTCATCATAACCGATAAACACGTTGCATTGTTCCGGGTATTCCTCTTTTAATTCAAGCAGGGCTTCCTGCATGGCAGCATCGCCTGCACCAAGGATAAAAAAGTTGACTTCACCCTTATGCGCAGTAATGCTTCGTTTAATGGCATCAGCGAGTAAATCAGCGCCTTTTTCGATCACCAGGCGGCCTATAAAAGAGATCAATGGCTTATCGGCAGAAAGCTCGAACCGACTGCATAAGGCTTCCTTATTCTTTTGCTTACCTGCTGCCAACTGCTGCACCGCAAAAGTTTTAGGGATCATAGGGTCGGTTTTGGAGTTCCAAACTTCCGTGTCTATTCCGTTAATGATGCCCGTGCCCTTAGCTCTTTCGATATAAAATAAATACTCCAGTCCGTTGGAATTGTAAGTCAGTTCTTCCAGGTAGGTTGGAGATACGGTGGTGTATTTCCAGCAGCATTTTACTGCAGCGGCCAGTGGGTTTATCGCCCCGGCCCAGTCCAGCAGGCCGGTTTTGGAAAGATCTATTTCGGGCAGATAGTTTAATTTATCCCATCCAAAAGCGCCGTGATATTGGCCGTTGTGTATGGTGAATATGGTAGGCGTATTGGCCAGCCTTGTATATAATTTGGAATGATATAATAGGAAAGGTACCAAACCGGAATGGTGGTCATGACAATGGATCAGGTCGGGAGTTTGCTGCGACCAGCTGATCCAATCCAGAAACGCGATCTGGAACGAAATGAATTGTTCCTTTTCATCTGGGTAACTGTAAACCTCGGGCCTGTCCAGTAAACCGGGGATCTTGATCAAATACAATTCAAAACCCAGTTTATCCGTTTTTTCTTTCAGTATTTCGAAATAGAACCTGCGCGTACCCAATAAGGATGATGCCTGGAATACGGTTTCAAATTCGTTCTCGTGCACAAACTTCCGGTCGTAATAAGGCATCACAACCGCGGCTTGTAAACCGAGTAGATTTTGGTACTTAGGCAGGGCGCCAACCACGTCAGCCAGACCGCCAACTTTGGCTATCGGGTAACATTCGGCGCTCAGGTGGAAAACTCTCATTTTAGGGCAGATAAAAAGCTCAATTTAAGCAAAGAATTACTTAAATAATCAACCCTGCAAGTTATAATCTGTTTAAAAAATTAATTTTTATTATTTGTTCAACCGCAAGGGCTGTTCACTTTTAAATTGTAAGTATCCCGTTCAGTTTTTTGCCAAATCGATATTTTTTAAAGTGAAAAAGTTGAGTTTTTTGCGAAAGTGTTAATAGTTTATAGGTGATGCCATCCTGTCTGAACCATGATTAAACAGATTAAAGGATTGACATGATTATGAATTCCCATTCATCGGGTAATCAGGTAAATCCTAAAAATCTTGGTTCAGACAAAAAGGAACAGAAAAATTGCGTGAAGGATAGCAGCGGATACCGGCCTTGTGGTTAAGGCCTGTGCAGTATGAGCGTATAGCCTGACCCGAGGAACGAGGGACACGCCCTAATGACATGTCGATCGCCTTTCTGATGGGGTGCCGAAACAAGTTCGGCATGACGGATGGGGACTATTTACAACCTTCCAATCCCCCACTCCAACCAATACAACATTTACAACCAATCACACCAACTTATCAATGCGCTTCCAACCAATTCAACCCTGTACCGATCTCCACCATAATAGGCACGCTTGTTTTTATGGCGTTCTTCATATTGTCCATGATGATGGGTTTTATCTTTTCAATCTCGTGGTTAGGCACGTCGAAAACCAACTCGTCATGTACCTGCATGGTCATGCGGGCATCCAGTTTTTGGGCCTTCATTTCGCGGTGAATATTGATCATGGCGATCTTGATCATATCGGCCGCCGAACCCTGTATCGGGGCGTTGATGGCATTTCGCTCGGCAAAACCGCGTACCGTCATGTTGGCCGAATTGATATCCCGTAGGTAACGCCTGCGGCCCATAAGCGTGCATACGAAGCCATTTTCGCGGGCAAAGTTCATGGTATCGCTCATGTATTGCTTTATGCCGGAGTACTGGGCAAAGTAGTTCTCGATGATCTCGGCAGCTTCCTTGCGGGGAATACCGAGGCTTTGCGACAAGCCAAATGCCGATTGCCCGTAGATGATACCGAAATTAACCGCTTTGGCATTGCGGCGCTCGTCGCTGGTCACCTCGTGCAATTGTTTGCCGTATACCTTGGCGGCTGTGGCGGTATGGATGTCGAGGTTTTGGGCAAAGGCATCCATCATATTGGCATCCTTGCTGATCTCGGCGATGATACGTAATTCGATCTGCGAATAATCCGCCGATACAATACTGTGGTTTTCATCCCGCGGAATAAAAGCCTTTCGCACTTCTCGCCCGCGCTCGGTACGGATGGGGATATTTTGCAGGTTGGGATTGATGGAGCTTAAGCGACCCGTAGCGGCAATTGCCTGGTTATAGGAAGTATGCACGCGCCCGGTTTTTTTGTTCACCATTTGCGGCAGGGCATCTACATAAGTCGACTTGAGTTTTTGCAGCTGGCGGTAATCCAATATGTCACGCACGATGTCGCTTTTATTAGCGAGTGAAAGCAAAACATCTTCACCTGTTTGGTACTGGCCGGTTTTGGTTTTCTTTGCTTTAGGGTCGAGCATCAGTTTTTCAAACAACACTTCGCCCAATTGTTTAGGCGATGCGATGTTGAACCGTACCCCAGCCTTTTCATAAACAATCTTTTCAAATTTAGCGATATCAGTCTCTAACTCTTTGGAGATCACGGCCAGTATATCATGATCGATGCGAACGCCTTCATACTCCATATCGGCTAAAACATAGATCAATGGGTACTCTATTTCGTGCACTAATTTTTCGCCTTCTACTTCCTTCAGCTTAGGCTCAAATACCGATTTGAGCTGTAGGGTAATGTCAGCGTCTTCGGCGGCGTATTCTTTTATCTTTTCAAACTCCACATCACGCATGCTGCCCTGGTTTTTGCCCTTGGGGCCAATCAGTTCGGTAATGGACACCGGTTTATAACCCAGGTAATTTTCGGACAGGATATCCATATTATGCCGGGTATCGGGGTCGATGATGTAGTGAGCCAGCATGGTATCAAACAAAGGGCCTTTTACATCTACACCATACCATTTCAGCATCAACACATCGTATTTGATGTTCTGCCCGGTTTTGGCGATGGCTTCATCTTCAAGAACGGTTTTAAATTCATCGACAATAGCTTGCGTCTCCTGCTGATCTGCCGGAACTGGTACATACCAGGCCTGGCCGTGTTTGATGGCAAATGACAAACCCACCAATTCGCAATCGTTCGCATCGATGCCGGTAGTTTCCGTATCAAAGCAAATACTTTTTTGTTTTTTCAACAGCGCGATCAGCTCAGCGCGCTTTTCAGGCGTCTCTGCCAAATGATATTCGTGCTCAACATTATTAATGTTTTTGCCTGCTTCCGGCTGACCTTCCGGTTCGCCAATATCCTGCACATCAACCGTCATGGTAGTGCGGCCAGACGATACAGGTTCGCCAAATAAGTCGGTTTGAATGGAGACAGCCCTGGTTTCGGTAATGCTAAAATCCTCACCAAAAACACGACGGCCTAATGTGCGGAATTCCAGTTCGGCAAACAAAGGCTCTAACAGATCCTTGCTTGGAGCACACATTTCCAGTCCCGCTTCATCCAGTTCGACAGGGGCATCCAAAATGATAGTAGCCAGTTTTTTTGACATCAAACCCTGTTCGGCAAACTGCTCTACATTTTCGCGCTGCTTACCTTTTAACTCGTGGCTATGCGCGATGATATTCTCCATCGAGCCATATTGTTTGATGAGCGCTTTGGCCGTTTTTTCACCAATGCCCGGAATGCCGGGGATATTATCAACCGCATCACCCCAAAGGCCCAATATGTCGATTACCTGTAGCGGATCGTCAATCTCCCATTTTTCCAGCACGTCTTTCACGCCCATTATCTCCACTTCGTTACCCTGCCTGCCTGGCTTGTATAACCGGATATTTTCAGAAACCAGTTGCGCGAAATCCTTATCAGGCGTCATGCAGTAAACCTGGTAACCTTTTGCTTCGGCTTTTTTTGCCAGTGTGCCGATAATATCATCCGCCTCGTATCCATCAGAAGTGATCAGCGGAATATTGAATCCTAAAACGATCTTAAAAATATAGGGGAGCGCCGCGGACAGGTCCTCAGGCATAGCCTGGCGCTGGGCTTTGTAACCTTCAAAATCGGTATGGCGTTCGGTGGGCGCTTCGGTATCAAATACCACCGCCATATGGGTTGGTTTTTCTTTTTTAAGCACATCCAGCAGAGTATTGGTAAAACCCAGCATTGCCGAAGTATTAAGGCCGCCCGAAGTAAAGCGCGGGGTTTTACTCAACGCAAAATGAGCCCGGTAAATAAGGGCCATACCATCCAAAAGAAATAACTTTTTCATTGTTTGTGATTACACGGATTATTGAAAAACGATTACACCGATTTTTTCAAAAATACAATTTATGTTTAGTCCTCAATCGGTGTAATCAAAAAAACAATCGGTGTAATCCGTGCTCATTTAAATGAGCACTCATCAATATGATCATTCACCATGCCGGTGGCCTGCATATGGGCGTAACAGATCGTAGTGCCGAAAAATTTGAAGCCTCGCTTTTTCATGTCCTTGCTGATCGCATCGGATATAGGGGTGCTTGCCAGGATCTTATTCCCGTGATTGATAATAGGCTTGCCATCCGGCATAAAGCTGTACAGGTATTTATCAAAAGAGCTGAACTCCTTTTGTATGCCGATAAATAGCTTCGCGTTATTAATAGCCGACAGTATTTTTAAACGGTTGCGGATAATACCGGTATCCTGCATCAGGCGTTCCACATCTTTATCGGTAAAGGCGGCAACTTTGTGCACATCAAAATCGGCAAAAGCTTTGCGATACCCCTCGCGCCTGCGCAGGATGGTGATCCAGCTTAAGCCGGCCTGGGCGGATTCCAGTATCAGGAACTCGAACAAGGTTTTGTCGTCGTGCACTTCTTTGCCCCATTCTTCATCGTGGTATTTGATGTAGAGTTCATCATTCCCAGGCCATGAACAGCGTTTTATGGTTTGAGTCGTCATAATTATTTATTAGGTAAATATATACTTAATGCTTTTTTGTCTGAGCTATGATTTATGGGATTAAGCAGATTAACATGATAAATAGCAAATCAATAATCTTGGTAATCCTTTAACGGCGCAACCCTCTTGAACACCTATTAAAAACAATAAAACGTGAAAAATCTGTTTAATCACGGTTCAGACAATTAATTGCTCACTCCATTCAACTCATCCCAATACTCCACAGCCCTTCTATAATGCGGTATCACAATAGACCCACCTACCAAATTAGCGATCATGAATACCTCGTTCATTTCATCATGCTTTACGCCTGCTTCATGACATTTGCCGAGATGATATTTGATGCAGTCGTCACAGCGCAGTACCATAGAGGCCACCAGGCCGAGCATTTCTTTGGTTTTTACATCCAGTGCGCCATCCGCGTAAGTAGTGGTATCGAGCGCAAAAAAACGTTTGATATTGGTGTTAGCAGATTCCATGATCCTGTCGTTCATTTTGGTGCGATAGGCGTTGAAATCATCTTCTAATTTTCCCATGGAGATTAATTATTGAGTTACTGAATTATAGAATTATTGATTAAGGGGTCGGCGTATAAAAATACTAAAAAAATTAGTTTTTTCCTAATGTAAAATTATATCTTTACATCGATTCAACAAATTTATTCTTTTTACCTTTCAGCAGATTATGGAAAGTTTAGCACCTAATATTTTTTTCAGCAATATGCCCGAAACAATAGCACTTTACGAGGTGCTGGGATTTAAGGTGACGATGTCGGTACCCGAAAGCGGGGAGGACATGGTATGGGCAATGATGGTTAATGGCAATGTTACCATGATGTTTCAAACTTATGGCAGCCTTGCCGAGGACCTGCCCGAAATAAGTCGAAAGGATGGCGGATCGCTGCTGTTGTATATCAATGTAAAAGATATACGTGGCTTTTTTGAGTCGATAAAGGATAAGGTGAAAGTATTGAAAGGTTTGGAAGCTACGTTCTATGGCGCGACCGAATTTTCTATATTGGACAATAATAATTATGTGCTCACCTTTGCCGAACACGAATGATAGAATTTAAGCGGATAGATCATTTTCATGTTTGCGTGCCTTTGGAAAGACTGGAGGAGGCACGTCAGTTTTATGCTGAAGTTATCGGCCTTAAAGAGAAATTTCGCCCGGATGTGTTTGGCGCCCCGGGCCATTGGTTTGATATCGCTGGCGCGGAGCTGCATATCGGGGTTGAACCTGCATTGCCGCATTCCATACGTCATACCGCACTTGAAGTTGCTGATCTTAAAGCGGCCAAGAAGCAATTGGAATCGAATGGCGTTGAATTGTACCAGGAGTCGGTTATTCCCGGCCGTGATAGGTTTTCTTTTAATGATCCTTTTGGGAATAGGATGGAGATGTTGCAATATATTTAGGGGGATTTCACCGATTGGATTTTGATTTCACCGATTAAAATTATGGTCGGACTACATCGCTAATTCAACTGACGGGTCCCAGAATACGTTTTTAAAATCCTGTACCTGGTCTTCTTCTACTTTTACGCCTTCGCTGCGCAACATTTCAGCCATCCTTTCACCTCCAAAATGGAACTTCGCTGTTAGCAATCCCTGCCTGTTTACTACCCGGTGTGCCGGTACCGGCGGATTGGCATTACTGCAGGCCTGCATGGCATAGCCGACCATACGCGACGAGCCTTTGGTGCCCAAATAAGCAGCGATAGCACCATAGGAAGTTACCCTGCCTTTCGGAATAAGCCGGGCCACCTGGTATACCGAATCGTAAAAATTATAGTCGGGCATAGTTACTGGAATGAGAACTTAAGATAATTGATATTCTTATTATTCTGCAAATATTTCTTTTCGTAATAGGTTTTTATTGATAACACTTCATCAGCATGTTCAGAGTGATACAGATTCTCTGTTTGGACATGCAGGTTCAAATCGTGCTCTTTTATCATTTTGGCCGTATAGGAATAGAAATCATCATTGTCAGTTTTCAGATTGATGAATCCTCCTGGTTTCAGCACCTGCTTATACATTTCCAAAAACCGGGGCGAGGTCAATCGTTTTTTTTCCCGGCTTAATTGTGGCTGCGGGTCGGGGAAGGTGATCCAGATCTCATCAACCTCTGCGGGGCCAAAATAATCAAGCAAAGTCTCGATCTGGATACGTAAAAATCCCACATTGCTGATGCCATCTTCCAACGCTGTTTTTGCGCCAAGCCATATCCGGTTGCCTTTGTAATCAATACCGATAAAGTTTTTCTGGGGGAACAGCCGGGCCAGGTTAACGGTGTATTCGCCTTTACCACAGGCCAGTTCCAAAACAACCGGGTTATCGTTCTTAAAAAAATTCCTGGCCCATTTGCCTTTGTAGTGTTGCCCTGCATCCAATTGTAATACATTGCTGAACGTAGCTATTTCGGCAAAACGCCTTAATTTATCTTTTCCCACTTATAAAATTAAAGTGCAAAAATAGGTTTTCTTACAGATAGCACTCAAACGTATTTGAAAATGATTATGCGGTTTCGCTTTCAGGGGGGATGCCGTAGTCCGGTTCCTTTTTCTTTTTATCAAAAAAGGACATCACTTTTGACCACAAACCGGTAACCGAATCCTCGCTTATAAAATGGGACGCCTTTTGAGAAAGAAAGCCAACTATCCCTTTAATGATAAAGTTGGAGTTGCGAAACAAGGTTTTATTCAACGTGAGCGGCAATAGTATCCTTGACAATAGTCCAAAATAGTCCTGGTTGAAAATGCTGCCGGAATCGTTGCTGCCTTTTGGAAATATTGAAAATATGGTAGAAAAAGTTGCTGAAGGGCTGCTGAACCGCGCTTTTATTGCATCACCCTGTTCCTGTTTTAATAAGCGCAAACGGGCTATTTCTGCTTTCAGGTCGTCGCCGGTTTTTATAGATACATCCATCTGTTTTAAAATAATTTTCTGATGAACAGGTTAACAAGCGGCTTCTGCAATTTATCTTTTGTCAAAATAATGATGACGGCTATCAGCAAATATAACCCGGCTACCGCGCCAAAACCGGCACAATAAGAATGGAATAAACCCGAGAGGTAGAAGGCTAAAGCAAAGCTTAAAAAAAGGAAAGTAAGGATTAAACTGATCGCTACGATCACATCAGTGATCATGCTTGCCAACACCGAGGTGCTTTTATCAATTGCATCGAGCTTTGCAAGTTTGATGCGTGTTTCCACATATTCCTTCAGCTGCTCAATAATTGGCGGCAGCTTTTCCTTTTGGTCTTCCATAGGTTTATTTATATCCCGGATAGTTAAATACCCGGGACCTGTTTTTCAAATTATGCGTGCTCCAGGTCGTTTTGGTATTCCTGCTCGTCGACGTTCAGTTTACTTTTAATATTTTCAACCACTTTATCTTTTAAACCTATTAGGTTATCAATTTCAGATGCGGCAGTATCTTTTATCGAATCACCCAATTTTTTAAGTGATTCTGTAAGCTTGTCGCGTGTTTCAGTACCCTTTTCAGGTGCGAATAATATTCCCAATGCTGCTCCTGCTGCCAGCCCCGCCAGCAATGCAACTACTACCTTTGTGTTATCATTCATAACAGTATAATTTTTAAGTTGAACTTTTGTTTTAAATAACGGTTAAATATCCTGCCAATTATTTATAATAAGACTTTTTGTCGCCTACTTTATTACAAAATAACTATTAATCTTATTAATATCAGCATTTACTTCTGAGTTAACAAAAGTATCGATTTTAATGTTCAATTGTCTGATGTAGTTCTAATTCGTTCCAGCCGGTCCGCGGCCAAACGGTTTGTTTCATATATCTCTAGGAGCAGCAAAAAGTAGGATAACAGCACCGGCCCGAAAACCAGACCCAATATCCCAAAAAGTGGTAAACCTATAAAAACGCCAATAACGGTAATGATCGGGTGCGTATTGCCAACACGCTTATTAATGATCAGCCTTAAAACATTATCCACGTTGCCGATAAACAGCAGGCCATAAGCCAGCAACAAAACACCGCGCGTGGTATGGTCGTTTGCAAATAATATCAGGGCGGCGGGTATACACAAAGTAGGCGCGCCCACCACGGGCAGAAACGAAATGAATGTGCCTATCACCCCCCAAAAAATAGGGTCGGGGATCTCGAAAGCATAGAATCCCAGTGCCAGTAAAGTGCCTTGAGTAACGGCTATAATGCCCTGGCCCAATACGTTGCTGTAGGTGGAATTTTGCAGGGCTTTGGCAAACTTAAGTGCGTGCTGCTCGCGGAAGGGCGCGTATTTTAATAAGCCGGCCTCAAATGCTTTTATCTGTGTCAGCATAAAGTATAGCAGGAAATACAATACCAGTAATGTTAAAATAATATTTACGGCACTGCTTAAAATGGATGGAAAGAGCTCGGTAACATAACCACCTAGTTTTGACATGGTATTTTCGGCCAATTTGGGTTGATTCAGGTGTTCACCGGCAAAAGCATCGACCTTATAAACCCATTCCTGTATCGGGAATGAATCCTTATTGATGTGCGATATTTTGCTGATCACCATCAGGCTGAGGGAAAGGAACGGTATCACAATTACGATCAGCGATGAAAATATAATGAGCATCGTTGCCAGGGATGTGTTCCACCTTTTTTTTTCTGTCAGGAATAAATAAAAGGGCCTGAAAATAGTGAAAAGTACAATGGAGCCCAGGATCGCACTAAACAGCCCGCTTAATGCATATATCAAAAAGCAGCCAAGTATGATGATGGCTACCAATACAATGTTATTACGCTGCTTATAGTTAAAAATTGACATTCGGGGCTAATTGCAATAAGTACATATAATAAACAAAAAAGCGCCAAAAAGTTTTAGCGCTATGTGTTAAATCTTAATATATTCCAGGGTGTCAGTCCAGTTCGTTGAGCAAGACGTTAATCTTTGCACAACTCATGGCTATGGTACTGATATAGAACTCGCTGTCGGAGCCCGCATCATCGGGTATTTCGTACTTCAATTGTTCAACAGCCAAATTGATATTGGAGAGCTGGTTCCTGATGTCATGCCTCAGCCTTCGTATCTTATCTTCCTCCGGCATTTCACTCATATCACTTGCTCAGGTTAATGGCTTTCATTTTATTGTAAAGCGTTTTGCGGTCGATATTTAATATCTCAGCAGCTTTGGTCTTGTTGAAATTCACCTCTCTTAATACTTTTAAGATGGTATCATATTCGGCTTCCTGCGCAGCATTTTTGAGGTCGTGCCTGTTCTCTTTAATGGCAACGGGTTCCGGCGCGGCAATTACCGGCGCGGTAACATATGTAGTGCTTTCAAATACCGGCGACCTGTAATTGGATATTTCGAGTGGTAAAGCTTTCATCTGGATCGTATCGCCCTCTGTGATCAACGCCGCACGGCGCACCACGTTTTTCAATTCGCGTATGTTACCATTCCATCTATAGTTCATAAAGCATTCAACCACTTCCGGTGAAAATGAAGTTACATTCCGCCCAAGTTCCTGGTTGGCCATCTTCATAAAATGTTCTGCAAGCAACATGATATCGCCACCCAATTCGCGCAATGCAGGCATGTAGATGGTGAATTCATTAAAGCGGTGATACAAATCCTCCCTGAAACGGCCCTTTAATATGCCGTCCTGCAAGTTTTCGTTGGTGGCTATGATAATGCGCACATCCAGGTCTATTTCCTTGGTGCTGCCTATTCTTTTTACTTTTCTTTCCTGTACGGTTCTCAACAGCGCAGCCTGGATATCGTAAGAAAGGTTTCCAACTTCGTCCAAAAATAACGTTCCGCCATTTGCCATTTCAAAGTGGCCGATCTTGGTGTATAATGCGCCTGTAAATGAACCCTTCTCGTGCCCGAAAAACTCGCTGGCTGCCAGTTCCTTGGTAAGCGAACCACAGTCCATCGCTATAAATGGCATATTGGCACGCTGACTGTGCAGGTGGATATTTTTTGCTGCTGACTCCTTGCCGGTACCGCTCTCACCCAAAATGATCACACTATAGTTAGTCGGTGCAACCAGCTCGATCTGGCGAAGCAATTCCTTTGAGGCTTTGCTTGTACCTACTACAAATTCGCTGTTGGGTATGGGTTGTTTCTTTTCCTTGCCGTTGATGCGGGTAGGAGTAGAAGCCGTTTCCTGGTCGTCAACCAAAGCATGATGAGTTTCAAAAGCTTTGTTGATGGTATTTAATATTTCGTCGGGATAAAGCGGCTTGGTGATATAATCATAAGCGCCCATCTTGATGAGCTCAACAGCCATTTTAATATCAGAGTAGCCCGTGATGATGATCACACCTGTTTTGGGATACTGGGTCTTGATGTTTTTAAGCATTTCGCGGCCATCAGTATCTTCCAAACGGAAATCGCATAAAACAAGATCAAATGAGCCGTTTTTTAGAAATTCCATACCACTTGTACCCGTTGAGGCGGTGGTAACATCAAAACCATTGCGCGTTAAAAACTTGGATAATAATAACGCGACATTCACTTCATCATCAATGATGAGTATTTTTTTCATAACCGGAATTCCTTTTTTGACAGGTAAACGTATTTGTAGCTACTCAAGTTACAAACAAATTTGCTAATTTTTTACTTAAATTTAATTAAAGCGCTAATTTTTATATTTTTCTAATTAATAATCAACGAAAAAGGGGCCCGTTGAGCCCCTCTTTTTTCATTCAAAATGGTTGTAAAAAATTACTTCGTATCAAACGCGTAAGCTACACGCAAGCCAACGAAATTAACTTTGCTGTCGTCGATAGCGCTATTGAATTTAGTTGTGCCCTCATAGCGGATACCGGCATCAAGATAGCTTTTACCACCCAACGGGAACTGAACACCTACTTGCGGAGCATAAACGAAGGCTGCGCTTTTGTCAAAACCAACATCTGATTTGTTTAACGCGAAAGCGGCACCTGCTTCACCCTGGATGTAGAAATTACTGATAGGGAAGAATTTTAAACCTGCTTTAACGGGCAGCAACTGGATGTTTGGTGCATCTACGCTTGTTCCTGCAATGTCAATGTTTTTTTTGCCAAAGATGTTATTGTACCCGGCGTTAACAGTTACAAACAATTGGTGCTGAATAACAGGGATATCGGCTTGTACCGAACCACCAAGGTTCCAGTTGTAAGAGTCTGACAATTTTCCTGTCGGGATACCGGCATCTACGCCAACGCTTAATATTACACCGTTTGATGTGGTTGTTGATTTACTTGCTGGGGTAGTTGTTTGTGCTTTTGCGCCCAATGCGAATCCGGCAAAAGCTAAAACCAAGGCTGAAATTTTTAATGTACTTTTCATGTTGTTATTTGTTAAATTATTCATGTGCTTTTTGAAACACGGAACAAAGTAACATCACAAAATAATCCCGGCGTTTCATCTGAATGTCACGATTATTCAATCGATTGATTGACAATAAGATAATTTTGACCAATTTTTATATTTGGTCAGGGATGTGTCATAAAAAGTGCCTATTTGGCCTTGAAAATGGGTTTTCGTTTTTCGAGGAAGGCGGCGGAACCCTCTTTAAAATCCTCCGTATCAAAGCATTTTCCGAATTCCTCGATTTCTTTTTCGAAACCATTGACCCCGGTTTGAGTGGAAGCGTTGACCACCGAAATGGCTGCCGCAACCGCCAGTGGAGCACGTAATAAGATGCGATTCATGATCTCTTCGGCCTTTGTTAGCAGGTCGTCCTGGGTCGTTACATGATTTACCAGGCCATACTGATGTGCGTCATCTGCTGTGATCATATCGGCTGTTAATATCATTTCCAATGCTTTGCCTTTGCCTAACAGTTTGGTTAAGCGTTGTGTGCCACCATAACCGGGTATCAGCCCTAAACTAACTTCAGGCAGGCCCATTTTGGCATTGTCAGATGCAATACGGATATGGCAGGCCAGCGCCAGCTCCAGTCCCCCGCCCAAAGCGAAACCATTAATAGCGGCGATAACCGGCTTATTGGCATTTTCGATCAGGTCGAAAACTTTGGTGTGGCCGGTCCGTGCTAATTCTTCCCCCTGGGCAGAGTTGAATGATGCGAATTCGGAGATATCAGCCCCGGCAACAAAAGCCTTTTGCCCGGCGCCTGTAATAATGATGCCACCGACCTTTTCATTATTAAACGCATCGGAAAGTGCAGTATGCAACTCGGCAAGAGTTGCCTTGTTCAGGGCATTCAGTTTGCTTTCACGGTTAATGATGATATGCTGAATGCGTCCATCGGTATGTACGAGAAGATTTTGAAACATGGCAGATGAATTTTAGAAATTACGGTGCTGGTGTACCCAATCGGTTATGTACTGAACAATATCTTTGGTAGTCGTTCCCGGTGGGAACAATTCTCCAACGCCCATTTTTTTTAATGCTTGCATATCGCTCTCGGGTATGATCCCCCCGCCGGTGATCAGCACATCATCCATTTTCTTATCCTTGATCAATTGGATGATCTTGGGGAAAACCGTCATGTGCGCGCCCGAAAGTATGGAGATACCAATAGCATCTACATCTTCCTGCAGGGCGGTGTTCACTACCATTTCCGGCGTTTGTCGCAGGCCGGTATAGATCACCTCCATGCCCGCATCGCGCAGTGAGGTAGCAATAATGCGCGCGCCGCGGTCATGCCCATCGAGGCCTACTTTAGCAACTAAAACACGTATGGGGCGGTTAAAGGTATTACTCATGTAAAACCGGATTGGTTGGCGTAAAAGTAAGAAGAAAATGTGATACCCCCTCTGTCATCCCTTCGGTCGACATCTCCCCCTAAGATTAGGGGGAGAGTTGTATGCGGAGTTAACGGAATCTATTCCTCCCTAAACTTAGGGGAGGCCGGGTGGAGTATCCATACAATAAAACATTAGCCTTTCAATCACTTTGTCAACATCATTCATTACTTCACCATTGGTAAAACGTAGAATATTGAAGCCCCACTCTTTCATCACGAAGTCACGGTTATCATCATATTCCTTTTTCAATAAGTGGATCGGGCCATCAACTTCAATCACAAGCTTGAGTTTAGCGCAATAGAAATCAGCTATGTAAAATGATTTCCTGCCTACACCATTAACTATGAATATTGGAAATTGCCTCAAAAATTTATGACCGCCAACATTTCGCCGTCTTATTTCATTCCACAAAATCTTTTCGGAAAGCGTAGGATTGTTTCTCAATTGGCGGCATAGATCGGTGACAGGGTTCATGAATGTAAAATACAAAAATTGTTTGATGTCCTAGATTTTACCCACTCTGTCTCGATATGCTCGACATCTCTCCCTAAATTTAGGGAGAGAAACTTCATATAACACTCAAACAAACTCCTCCCTATATTTAGGGGAGGCCGGGAGGGGTAAAACAACCACTTTTTCCTACCTTTGCCCTATTCTAACATATCATGAGCGAAGAAAGATCATTAAATTTTATAGAAGAGATAGTTGAAGAGGATATAGCCAATGGCAAAAATGCCG